>ERZ780139.158-NODE-158-length-68700-cov-5.291514_pt1 | contig 68700 bp, 45 predicted proteins | sample MGYA00511476_ERZ780139 | MGnify/ENA primary metagenome ERZ780139 (study PRJEB29588, sample SAMEA2158190) | human gut metagenome | biome: human gut; feature: human-associated habitat; material: faeces | place: Denmark | collected 2008/2010 ... | reverse complement strand
TTTTTTAGGCGGTTGTGACGAAGATTTGCGCAGACGTACTGTACGTACTTCAAGCGAAGATTTGCCGCAACAGGCAAAAAAGACGGCTTTAAGGCTTAATAGGGTTCGAATCTCTCTCGGCTAACGTGACGGCGGCGATTGCGAAAGTTGTTTGAAAAAATAAATTATTGTAAATAACCGCGATCGAATTATTGACAAATTATATAATTAATGCTAAAATTTTAAAGAATATTAACAATAAAATTGACGAATGTGGCTTCGTTTCGCAAACGTTCCGGTTTTGCGAAGCGCTTGTTTTTTTCGTCAAGGAGAGAAAGAATGAAAAAACTCATTGCTTTTATTTTAACACTCGCGCTTGCGACGACTCTTTTCGCAACGCTTACGTCGTGCGACGGCGACAGCAAGAAAGATACCACGGTTAAATACACGTGGGACATCACCGAAGCGGACGGCGAAGTTACGCTTAACGGCTACACCGTTTCGGACGGCGCGAAAGATCTCATCGCGGACAAGAAATACAAGGAACTTGCGAAAGGATTTACCGCCAACAATACCGACGGGAAAACCTATGACGAGAACACCGTTAAAACGGTAACCATTCCCGAAAAAGTAACTAAAATCTCGGCTAACGCTATCGACAGTCTTTCTTTCATCGAAGAACTCGTCGTCGGCAAAAACGTTAAAGAAATCGAACTCGGCGCGTTCTCGAACCTTTCCTCGCTCAAGAAAATAACTCTTCCGTTCGTCGGCTCGATGAAGGGCGCGGCAGACGTAACCAACGATATGATCGGCGCGGCAAACGCAAAGAAACTTTTCGGTTACATCTTCGGAACGGCTTCCACTTCGTCGCTCACTTCCTGCACGCAGACTTATAACGACGGGGCTTCGGGCAACACCGCAACTTATTACATCCCCACCACTCTCGAAACGGTTGTGGTTACGGGTACTATCGCTGCCGCCGAAAAGACGATTAAAGTCAACAAAAACGAGGACGGCGAATACGTTCTTCCCGCCGAAGGCGAAGAGGGCAAATACGAAATCACCGTTAAAACTTATGCGGATTGCGCCGTTCAGCCTTACGCTTTCTACGGCATCACTACCATAAAGACCGTTTACCTTAAAGGAAACGACGTTTTCGCGAACACGTTCAACGGTTGCACCGCTCTCAAAAACGTTTACATCGAGGGCGAAAAAGTCACCGTAGGAAAAAGCGCGTTCAACGGTTGCACTGCTTTGAAAAACGTTACGACAGAAGAAAAAATCGGTTTCAAGAACATTGCCGTAATCGGCGAAAGCGCGTTCAGCGGTTGCACGACGCTCGGCGTAAGCAGCGAATTCGCTATCGGACAGTTCAACCTTACCGATTGCAAAAAAATCGGCAAAAGCGCGTTCAACGGTTGCACCGGTCTTGTAAACGTAAACCTCAGCGCAAGCATTTCGCTTGACGACGGAGTTTTCGTCGAAGAAAAGGCATTCAACGGTTGCACCGGAATCATAACCGTAAAGAAAGGCGATACCGTCGTCGTTTCCAAAGACGTTCAGATGATAAAAGGCAGCCCGCTTGCAAAGATTTTCTCCGCTTGCTCGGATACTCTTTACAAAGAAGATGAAAAAATCTGATGACGATCGCGTAGCCGAAAACCGCATAACCGTATTTACCCCCGCAAACAAGAGCGGACACATCGGGTAAGTTCGGAAAATCCGGCAAACCGACGACAAATTTAAACGAATAATTTAAAAGCATATTTAAACCCCCGCGAGCGGTTTTTAACCGCTCGCGGGGTGTTTTTATTTACTCGTTACACGTAAAGTATCGCATAGTAATTATTATGTTGTTCATATTTTATATACACACGCCCTCATAAAAATCGCAATCAATTTTGTTATCTTTGCAAATTTATAGTTACAGCGCGACGGATATTCCGCCGGACATAATCCACGGAAAAACGCATATAAAAAGACCCGGAAACCGAACAATTAAAGTTCAGATTTCGAGGTCTTTCATCGAAAAAGGTTATTTGTTCAGATTAAACTTGTAGTTCAATCTGCCGTAAGGCGCGCTGTCGCCCGTGGTGTACGAATTCATAATATCGCTCGTTAAATCGACGTTATCCGTCAACTTAAGTTGGAAGGAACCCGCAAAAATATTCTTAGGAACGGCAAACTGAATGTATTTCCCCTCAGCGTAGCAATCGGCATATCCAACGACCGTCATGCCCGATTCGCCGATTTTTTCTATGGAAACTTTTTCGTTATCTCCGGACCTGTTTATAACGTAATCGTACCCGCTCGCGGACGACGTTTCGCCGTCGTTCTTTATCCGGATATTCATCCGGCGATCACCGACGCTTTTCACTACGTCGTTTTTCGTCGTGACGAGAATGTATACGTTGTTTTCGTCCTGAGCCAACCTTATTTCCTGTATATCGTTCTGCAAAGTATCGTTTACGTATCTGTCGGTCGAAACGGAGTTTTCGAAATCCCTGTTTCCGCTGACGGTAAATTCGCCGACTCCGGACGAAACCGAGTTCCAGTCGACGTTTCCGTCTTTAAGAGATACCTTATCGACGTCGATTCCGTTGCCGACAGAATTCTTGAACCGTCTGACGTTCCGTATCAACTGCATATAGTAATTATCGCCGTAATACCCTTTTATGGGTTCTATATCTCTCGAAAACTCCACCGATGCGCAATCGAAAAACACCACGGTGTTGCCGACGCCATAGACGTTGGTTGCGAGTTTCAAAGCCGCCCATTCGTTCCACTCCAAAACAAACGCTATTCTCGCATCGGAATTTACGGCAACGTCCCATTGTTCCTCGAAATTGCTTCCCCCGTTCACTCTGCTCTTACTATTGACATTATCGACGGAGGAATAACCTCTGCCCCAGTTGGAATTGTAATAATCGATGCCGTTGGGGCTTTTTTCGTACTGAACGGAATCGCTCATATGCATGCCGTTATTCTGCGCCACCGACACGCTTATAATGCCGTTATGAACGGGTTGCGGACGGGTAAATTCTATCCAGGGGAATCCGTTATCGAGAAACTTCTCGTTCGGCCACTGGCTGTCCCTCATATAAAACTTGTTCCTTATCGTGCTTTTCAGGCATATTTTTTCATCGCTTCTCATCGTAATCCAAGGCTTTCCGTCGGGGTTTTTCCCGCCGTCGGAATCGTTGAACCATAAGTGTTTATACCTATCGTCTTTATATAAAAACTCGTAAATTTCGTTTACTCTGTCGGCGCTGTTCGTGTTCGTGAGGAACATAATCTGCGGCACTTTATATCCCATACGGTAATATCTGTCCAGCGTTTGCAGTAACAGTTCCGCAGTCACGGGGTAATAATCGTTGTTTGTCGCGTCGATACCCAAAAAGTCGATTCCCGCCGCGATAAACATCTGAACGTGTCTCTCTACCACCCAGACATCTCTTTGATTATAATAGCCGAAAAGAGGCTCTGCGTAATAATGCATTTTTACGAAAGGAGATCCGCCGCCGGAATAAACGTAGTTGAAATCCATTTTTGATAAATCCAGAATCGTATCTCCGAAGTAGGATTCGCCCTCGTCCGAAAAATAATTGCCCAGCCATAACGTATAGAACAATCCGACAAGTCTGCCGTTTTCTTCGCCGGCAGGGGTTATTTCGCGCCCCAGGGCGTCCGTTCCGCACAACGCTTTTTCAACGTTTTGTCTTTCATTCAAAGGTGTTATATTTTCAAGTTTCATTTTATTCTCCGATTCGATTTCCGAATTTATCTTTGAATCCGTTCCCGTATTTACGCTTTCGCCCGCGCCGCAGGCCGCCGCCGAAAAAAACGTGGCGAGAGATAACAACAAGCAAAACAACTTCAAACTCTTTTTCATATTAAATACTCCACGTATAAGATAATCTTCCTATGGGAGCGCTGTCGCCGCTCACGTAATAGTCCATTATATCGTCCGGTTTCGTAATATTGTCGGTCACCTTAATTTTCAACGAAACTCCGTCGGTTATCCCGAGAAGTTTTTTCGGGATCGCGAACTGAATATACTTGCCTTTTACCGAATATTTAACCTCGCCGATGTTTTTGAAGGCATATCCGCCAAGCGACTGCTCTATGGAAGTCATATTCCCGGACGGGTTGCGGTTGACTACGAAATTATACCCTTCGAACGACTTGTCTTTCGAGCCGTCGACACCTATAAGCAAATTCATCCAGCCTTTGTCGCCCGCATTGTATTCGGTTATTTTATCGAGCGTCGAAACGAGAACGTATACGTTTTCGTCGTCGTGGCAAAGCCTTATTTCCGCAATATCATTACGGTTGGAGTTGTCCGTATACGCATAAGTGCCGGCAGAATTATTGAAGTTTCTTTCTATGGCGTCGCCCGTAAAATCCCTGAACGAATCCGTGATCTGTTCCCATTGACTTACCGAACCGTTTACGTCGATCGTCAATTTTTGTCCTTTGACGTTTTCTCCGTCGGTCAATCCTTTATATTTACGGATATTTTCTATCAGTTGTAGATAATAATTATCGCCGTAGCCGCCCTTCATAGGCTCTATATCCCTCGAAAACTCCTCGTTTACGGTATCAACGAAGAACACTCGTCTGTTGGGAATATTAGGCCTTTGCGGAACGCCTGTCGTAACCGTTATATCCTCGTAAAACTTCACAGCGATCCACTCGTTCCAACCCGTCACAAACACCGTGGACGGGTCTTTTTGAAGAGCGTTGTTCCATTGTTCCTGAAAATTACTTCCCTCGTTCACCCTGGAAATATCGTTCGTTCCCGTGGCGGTAGAATATCCTCTGCCCCAGTTAGCGTTGTAATACGTTCCCGAGCCGTTATCAAGATCTTTATATTGCACGGAATCGGAGAACGGCCAGCCGGGATGTTGCGAAACGGAAACGCTCATTATACTGCCGCCCTTCGCGCCGCCTTTGGAATAAACTTCCTGATTTCTGTTGAAGTCTATCCACGGAAATCCGTCGTCCTTTTTCGCCGTTCCCGGCCACTGACTTGAACGGAAATCGAAAAAGTTCTGTATTTCGGACGACAATTTAGACTTTTCTCCGCAAATTATGATCGGCTTGCCGTTTGGTTTAAACCACAAATCCTCATACAATCCGGGAGAATACAACGAATCGTATAATTCCTTCGTTCTGGCGGCAGAATCGGTGTTGGTGTAAAACACTATTTTCGGAACGGCGAAACCCTGTTTTTGAAAATTTTCCATTATAGGAAACAAAACAGACCATACCTGACGGTATATGAATTGATTCGTCGTGTCGAAAACAAGGAAATCTATGCCCGCGAACGTAAGCATTTCCATGTGCCTTGCCATAACCCACGGATCCTGAGAATTATAATACCCGAATAATGGTTCACCCCAATAATGATACTGGTTGGGCATGGAATCGAATATTTCAGTTCCGTCCCAGAATTCATCGCCTATTCTGCTTAAAAGTTCGGTATTATCGTAAATCGCCGTTTGTTTGGTGGGTTCCTGCCCCTGCCAGAGAAAATAAAATAATCCGACGTACTTTTCCGGATTTACCCCCGAAACCTTTGAGAAAGTTCTGCCCAGAGAATCGGTCGCCGCTAAGGAATACACCGAACTTTCGCAGGTGTTAAGCAGGGCGATTTCCGCGTCCTGCCCGGGAACTTCGGGTGCTGTTTCGTTCTGCGAGCCGCAGCCGCCGAGCGAAGCCAAAGCGATGATACCCGATAAAACAACCGTTAATATTTTCTTCATTCCGCACCTCCGTTTTTTTATAATTTCATACCCGAAGCGAAATCGCCGTTTACGAAAAATTTAAGTCCGCACAACGAAACCAGTATGAGCGGCACTCCCGAAACGAGATACATCGCGTAAGATACGCCGGGCGTCGTTCCGTTAACTTTTTCGGCGATGTTTTTCAGGCTTTGCATTACCGTTTTTATGGATTCGTCTTTAACGACCAGCGTCGGCCACAAAAAGTCGTTATACATAAGTCCGAACGTGCCGAGAGCCTGTATTATCAGAACGGGGATCGCAAGCGGCAAAGTGATTCTGAAATACATCGTAAGATCGCTTGCGCCGTCGAGAGTCGCGCTTTCAAAAAGCGACGACGGTTGCTGAGAAAAGAACGTTCTGAACAAGAATATCGCGCCTACCTGTCCGCCCGCGATTCCCGGCAGAATCAAAGCCCATCTTGTGTCGTAAATGCCTAATTTCAACACGATGAGAAATTGCGGAGTCATCGTGAGAACGCTCGGCACCATCATTAAAGCCATGACGAGAGCGAACAAAAAGTTTTTGCCGAAAAATTCGTGCCGTGAAAACACGTAAGCCGTCATCGAACTGAAAAGCACCACGCCAGCGGTGGTTAAAACGCACACCAGAAGGCTGTTCAGCATATACGATTTTATGTTGAGAAACGCGGCTGTATAATAATGCCATTGCGGGTTTTTAGGCAACGCCCAAACGCCTTTGATATACTCCGAATTGGTTTTTAAAGAGTACATAACGGTAACGTAAATGGGCATTATTACCAACAATATTATAATTATCAACAGGATGATTACTATCGCCTGACCGAAAACGCCCTGAATTCCTCTTCTTTTATTCTTCATAGCGTCACCCCTCAGATAATCTCGGTCGATTTTTTATTCGACCTGAAGTTGAATAACGTCGCCGCGAATATCACTATGAATATAAGCATACCCATCGCCGCCGCTTTTCCGTAGCCGTTGCCGGAGTTCAACGTCATATACATTTGCAACGCGGGGATATTCGTTTCTTTTTTCTGTCCCGTCGTCATGTATATCCGCCCGAAATCCTGAATCGAGTTTATAAAAGTTATTATGAATACGTATTTGAGTTGAGGTCTTATCATGGGGATATCCACGTAAAACACCCGCTTGAACCAGTTACAACCGTCGAGAGCCGCCGCCTCTCTGTAAGAGTTAGGCACGGACATCAACGCGCCGTAAAAAAGTATATATTGACCTACCCACGGCAAACCTATCATGATAAGCGAAAGAAGAGCCGTGTTTTTATTCGACAGCCAATCGACGTGAGATAAATTGAAAAGATCGGCAAAGGAGTTGAGAAGTCCCGTATCGCCGTAGATTCCGTTCGTCCATATCAGAAGCACGGCAACGCCGGGCAAAATACCCGGAATGTAAATGAGAACTCTCACCCAATATTGCATTTTTTTGGAATTCAACGCCAGAATAAGTTCGGCTATTATAAGCGCGGGAACAAGCGCTTTTATAATATCTGTTACCAGAAGAATAAGCATGTTTACGATGCCGTTCGTAAACCATTCGTCCCGCAAAACCGCCGCGAAATTACTGAAGCCGACGAATCTCGAATACACGCCGGGAACATAGTCGAAAAACGACAAACACAGTCCCCAGACGGCGGGAATATACATGAATACGCCAAGCAGAACGAACGTCGGCAGAATAAACGCGTAACTCTTCCATTGTTTTACGAAATTATACTTTGCCCTCGTCGCAAGATACTTCAATCTGTCGCTGATCGCGTATAGAAGTATGCCTGTGACCAGATACAAAGCGGAAAACACCGCGAGCGCAAGCGCCACCCAACGACTCCATGAGAGAAAAATCAAAACGTCCGCTTTTCCCGTATCGATAAACGCCGATTTGAAATTACGGTATTCGATCAGCGCCACCGTTCCCCTATCCGATACGGAAATAAACTGCACTTCCGTGGGAACGGACAATTTTTTCACGCCGTAGTCGTTTACGTTCACTATGGCGGCTTTACCGCTTATGTTCGCCGCAACCACGTCGCCGACGTTTTCGTTATAACCGAACGCGCATAAAGTCATACCCGCGCTGATTTTTCTTTCGAGCCTGTCATCGGAAAAGACGCTTATAAAGCCTTCTTTGTCGGCGACGACGAGTTTGCCGTCCGCCATACCTATGGAAAGAGGCTCGTAATCCACGTGAGCGAAGTTCTCGTAAGACAAAGACGAAGCGGGCGTCATTTTATATAAGTTATAATCCGCGCCGACGCCGTATAAAACAGCGTTTTTCTTATCTAAAGCAACGGAGGTTATCACGGTTGAAAAAGAAATTCTCTTTTCGTTTTCCTGTTCGTAATTTTCGTAATAATAAACGTTACTTCCTTTAAGAGCGCCCTTAAAAGCCAGAACGTAAATATTATCGTCATCGCATGCGATTTCGGTCACCGCGTACGGTATTTCTATGCTTTTCAAAAGCGAGCCGTCCGCTTTGGAAAAAACGTCCACGTTTCTCGAAGACTTATAAGAAACCACGACTTTGTTTTCCGTTATCTTAAAATCGGACACCCTGTCCGTAACGGACGTTTCCCATAACGCGGAATCGTTTTTATAACAAGCGATAACGTCGGAATCCGTCGACACGTAAACCTCGTCGTCGAAAATTCTTACGGCAACGGCGTTCGTCTGTTTTTCCGGCATGGAAAAATCGCTCGTTTCAGCACTCAGAACGAACGCGGTTATCGTTAAAGATAACACGACCGCAAACAATATTACGGACGATATAAATATAATCAGATTCTTTCTCTTTGTCATAAACTTTAGGCAATACCTACCAACACGGCTACTCTTTCCCGCGAATTGCGGGAAAGAGTACGCTGTATTTTACTTATTTGCGTTTACCGATCACGAACGCGCACGCGAGGATCATTCCGATCGCGCCGACAATGCCCGCTCCGGACATCGCGCCGCGGCAACCGCCCGATTGTTCGCTTGTTTTACCGGATTCGCTTGTATCGGCAGATTCGCCCGAACCCGCCGCCGTTACGTTTACGGAGATTTCTTGCGTATAAAGACCGCCGCCCGCTCTTACGTAAACAGTGACCTGACCTTCCGCAACCGCGGTGATAACGGCGTCTGCCGAAACGGTTGCGTATTTATCGTTGCCGCTCGCGTAGGTGATCGCCGCGCCGACAGGATCCGCAACGGCTTCGATCCTGAACGTTTCTCCCACTTTAAGAGCGACGCTGTTTTCGTTGACAGTCAATCCTGCGATTACGGTTATTTCGCAACTCGCGCTTTGTCCGTCCGCCGTGTAAGTGATAGTCGTTTTGCCGCCTTTAAGAGCGGTTACGTTACCTTCCGCGTTTACCGTAGCGACCGAAGCGTCGGAAGAAGTCCACGCCGCATTCGAAGGAACGTAAGTCACGGGGTTGAACGTTGCCGTAAGTTTATAAGTCGCGTCCTTTTTCATCGTGTAAGACGTTTTGCTTAATTCAACGCCGTGCAGAACGCCTGTATCGAGGTTTTCTATAGCATAATTCACGTTGTCAATCGTGCCGTCGATATTGTTGCCGACGCCGATCGCAAGCGCGAAATTACCCGAGGAAGAAGCGACTTCGCTCCAATTGAAAGTCATCGTGTAAGGTCCTATATAGTCGTACTGACCGCCGTTGGGATAAGTGAGATTTTCGCTTCCGTCGGGAACGTCGCCCTCGTTGAACACGGGAGTGAACGAAACTTTAAGTAAATCGCCTTCTTTCACGATTTTTACCTGAATACGCATTCCGTCTGCAAACGCTCTGCAGAACGCGTTGGCGAATCTGTCCGTGCCGGTAAGAGAGCCGGTGTTTTCGGGCGTCCGCGCTTCCGTTACCGAACCCGAAACCGAAGTCGCGTAGTTCATGAAGAACTTTCCGCCCCACGCATACCAGGAACCGTTTGCGAAGAGATCGATCTGCAAACCGTTGCCCGCGCCGAGTTGAAGATCCGCGGCAGTCGTGTTTTCGTTATAGTTCTGAATAAGCGACAATCCGAAGAATCTCTTTTTGTGGTTATTATCGTTAGTTTCGGATACGTCGTAATTATTGATGAAATCGAATGTCAGCGCGCTCCCCAACGATAAATCTTTGGCGATAACCATGTAACTCTTACCGTTCTGAATAGTACCGCCGTAAGAGAATTTGCCGTCTTCGTAACTTGCCCCGTTGCCGCCTGCGATAACTCCGTCCGTATAAAGAACGTCGTAGTTTTCGCCGCGAACGTCTGCGGGTTGCACGTATTGCGTGACGTTGATAACGGCGGTCGCTTTCAACAGAAGATCCCCGCTTTCAAAGTTCTTCACGGTGACGGTAATATTCGCAGTACCGGCGGAAAGAGCACTTATAAGTCCGTTTTCGACGGTAGCGACGCTCTCGTTGTCGCTCGTCCAGATCACGTTAAGTCCCTTGGGATTCGTGGTCGCCGATAAGGTGAAAGTCTGCCCTACGAATAAGTCTTTTCCCGAAACGTTGAGAGTTACGTTGTTGGCAACCGTTACGTACGCTTCGCCTTTCTTTCCGTCCTTGTCGGTAACGAGGATTTTGGTCGTACCCGCTTTAACGCCGGTCACGACGCCGTTTTCGTCGACGGTCGCTGTCTGCGGGTCGGCAGAAACGAAACTAAGCCCCGTTACGGGTTCGTCCGTAGCCGAATTTTTCGCAGTTAAAGTCGCTGTCATTCCGGGTTTAAGGAACACGTTTTCGGGCGTTATCTTAAGTCCGATTTCTTCGAAAGTAACCGCGGAAACGTTCGCCCCGAAAGTTCTTTCCGTTCCGTCGAGGTTGGCGAATTCGAACGCGAGATAATAAGAAGTTCTCGAATCGTTCGCGTCGAAGAATTTATCCGCGTCGAGTTGAACTTTATAAGTGTTTTCGTAACCTCTGCCGGGTCTGTTGACGGTGATCTGCAAATACATTTTCTCAACGCCGCCTACGTTTTCCGTGCCGATTTCGAAAGCCATGTCGCCGCCCTTAACGAACGCCCAGCCGAGGTCGTTTGCCGCATCGCCGAGTCCGCTATAAACGGAGTCGCCGTTTACGATATCGCGGTTAGTGAACGTACTTACGTTTATTACCGCTCTTTCCTGACCGTAAAGGTCGTCGACGTTGGTGAATAAATGCAGATACATACCGTTGCCGCTCGTACGGTTTCTCGTGAATTCCTTCGCGTCGAAGCCGTCCTCCGTCTTTGTAGCCGTGCCGAAATAAACGGCGAAATAAGTGTTATAACGAAGGTCGGTAGTCTTTCCCGTGCCGGTAAGATCGTTTATCGTGGAAAGGTTAAAATTGACTTTGCTTCCCAACGCGAAGGAATGGTCGTATACGACGACCGTGCTGTCGTTGGTTTGTTTGCCGCTGACGGCGATCGCGCCGTTTTCTCCGTCGGTAATTTTAACTTCGCTCGTTCCTTTCTGCGAACTCGTAACGAAAGTATCGGTGTCGCTTAAATCCACAGGATCTTTAACCTCTTCCGCGGTTACCGACGAAAGCGTAAGATCGACGTTTCTCGAAGTTCCGTCGCCGTTCGCGAGCATAATCGCGACGTAATATTTACCGGTGTTCGAGTCGTCCTGCACGAGATCGGTCAAAGGAGCGGTCATCTTGTAAACGGTGGTATCCGCTCTGCCCGGTCTATCGATAGAAAACTGCATATAAAAATTCGTATCGTCGCTGCCGATTTCGACTTTTACTTCTTCGCCGTTGACGAAAGCCCAGCCGAGGTCGTTAGCCCCGTCGCCGAGTCCGCTATAAACGGAATCACCGTTTATGATGTCTTTATGCTTGAAAGTGGAAAAGTTGACCATAGCGCGATTTTGCGGTCTTAAATCGTTACTGTTCGTAACAAGGTGCATATACGCGCCGTTTCCGCCGGTACGGTTCACGTCGAAATCCATCGCGGAAACAGTCGCGCCGCTCGCCTGAGCGAACGCCACCGCAAAATAAACTTTGGACTTCAACGCGTCTACGTTAGTATTGATCAAATCCGTGTCGTCGAAGTTTACCTTGTAAGAAAACGAAATCTTACTGCCGAGATTGTATGCGTGATCGTACACTATAGCGCTGTAGTTATTCGCCTGCGCGCCGCTTACGCTATACCCGCTCCCCGTTTCTGAAACGGCTACCGTGGTAGCGCCGTTTTCCTCAGTGTTTGTCAGAAGCGTAAACTTGTCGGTGTCGGCAGATTTTGCAAACGAAAGGCATACGCCGCCGAGCGTGAGCATTACCGCCGCGATAACGACGAGCGCAAATGACAAAAGTTTCTTGTTTATCGAACTCATATGTTCCTCCTTTTATTTTAATCGCTTCGCGATTTGTTTACACGTTAAATCGTCGGGGCTTTTTCCGGCGTATCGTATGCGTTTTTCTGCCAACCTAACCCCTGAAAATAAATGGGAATACCGGCTTGAATGGCTTTGGTTAAATTACTGCAATATTTATCTATGGTAGAATCGTCGTTGAACAGGTTCTTTGTCAGAGACTCATACATCTGATAAGCGGAAAGAGCGCCGTTCATGCTTACAACGTTTCCGAAGAACTGTCCCATAGGGTTGTTGTGACAAAGTCCGGGGAACGCGTAATCCTTGGACGGAAGAATTTCCTCCGGCGTGTCTACGTTTTTGATAAGCGACGCTCCGCCGATATACGCCTGCTGACTTTTAAGGCTGGCGTTATAAATATCCTGACCGCGTTTCGACCCCCAGAACATCATAAAGTCCATTACGAGGTCGTTATGTTCTTTATCTTTTTTCACAACTCCGTAGTAACCGACCGCGCCGCCGACCGAACGCACCGTGTCGCAATCGGGCGTTTCTTCGCCGCTGCCCGTCATCGGCGGTGCTTCGAAAAAGCCTACGTCGAATTTCTCGGTGTACATACCTCCGTCGGCGAATATATTCTTATAAGTATTGAAGAAATCGGTGGTGTTATATACCAGAGCGGCTTCGCCCGCCCAGAAATGGTTAGAAGCCTGATAGTGGTTATCCGAAACGAACGTGCTTTGCACGTGAGAAGGAATAACTTTCTTCAGGTTTTTAAGCATCGCTTTGTATTTCGCGTCGTTTGGCCCCGCTTCGTTTTCCATAAGCATTTTATAGAAACGCAAAGAGTTTACCGTGTATTTGGAAGGCGAATCATTGTTTTTATCGGCAGGATCGTAACTCCAGTCCGAATCGATATCGGGATCGTAACAATAATCGCCCGCAACGGCGTGGCAATTTTCCACGATACTTCTGTAATATTGGTCGGTATATATATTGAGAAGCCAACTCATCGCGCCCGTCGTGTAAGTCGCGCCGCTGAGCGAAATCGCTTCTTTCGCGGAGGTTTTTTCTTCTATCTGCTGACAAAACGTTACCAACTCGTCCCACGTTGCGGGAATTTTATCCGTACCGTCGGCGTTGACAAGCCCCGCTTGCCTCCACAAATCTTTATTGTAGAAGAAGAAACTCTGGCTTGTGGTATAATTCAGAGAATATATGCCGGACCTGTCGAGCGACAACGGATACGCCTCTTCTTCGAGAGTGTCTTTCCAGACTTTGTTGTCCGAATAAGGATTTTTCTTGACCAGATACGAACTGTAATCCACCATTTTCGTGGTTAAATACGTATTGCTTATAAGCAACGTCTGAACGATATCGGCAGACGTTATCTGCGCGCCGCCCGTGAATTGCGAGTCGAGGTTGTCTTTGTAAGTCGCCGAGGTCCACTGCTCCACGTTGATGGTCGTTTCGGGATGTATGCTCATATACTCTGCCGCAACCTTTTTCAGTGCAACGTCCTCGTAAACGAATTCGGACGTGGGCAAATTGATATTGATGGTGCCGTTGTAGTTTATACTGTTGCTTACGGAAGAATCTCCTCCCCCGGACGAAGAGCCGCCTACGCTTTCGCTGTCGCCGCGCGGACCTCCGCACGCAACCGAAAAAAGACAGACGAAACAAAGCAACAACGTCACAATGCTTAAAGATACTTTTTTCATATATTTCCTCCTGTTTTTTTAAATATTACTTTCTTATTAAACGCCGAAAAATCCGTAACGACTTCGATTCCGTCGGGAACGGATAAAATGACCGTCGTTTCGTTTTCGGTCGTTTCGTAACTTAATTCTATATACCCGAATTTTGTGGGAACGCCGCATTTCGCTTTTTTACATTCGTAAGGTTCGGGTTTTATGAGAACTTTGTCGAAACCCGTTCCGATATTACGGATACCGCCGATATACGTTGCGATGATATCCGAAATCGCGCTGTCGGGGTGCGACAAATCGCCCCAATTCTTTTCCGCTCCGAAATCTATCGGCGGGTTGTGCATGCACTCGTAAACGGTTTCGGGCAAATCGTCGTTGTCGATCGCCGACACCCAGTCTACGTAAGCGGATAAAGAACCGTCCGGATTCAACAACGCGTGTTTACCGAACAAAAGTTTTTCGGCGGTTTCTTTATACCCGTATTCGTACAGTCCTTTCGCCATAAGCGCGATTATCTTGCCGTAGCAGTGAGTTATTTTCTCCGCTTGCGCGGCAATTTGTTTCGCCTGCGCGGCAGTAAGCATTTTTTTCGCCATAGCGTAAGGATTCGCCAGATCGCACAATTCGTTCGTCCCGACTTTTTTGATAAATCCGCCCGCCGCCGCGTCGTATAAATACTCGTTTATCGCTTTCGTCATCAGCGAGTGTCTGTTTAAAAACTCGTCGCCGTCGTCGGCAAACCCGATTTCTTCCGCAAACTCACCGAGGTTTTTGTACATATCGCATATTATCAGGTTCGTATAGGCATTTTTTCCGACGTCGCCTAACTTATGATCCCACAGTCCTTTGCTCGTTTCGAATCTCTGGTCAAACAAATAATCTTTTTTATCCACGTAATCCCAGAGATAGTCTGCGCAACTCTTCATGATTTCATAGAAATCTTTCACGCGAAGATCACCGCTTAACCTGTAATAAGTAAGAGCGGAAACCACGTACCACGCCGAAAACATATCCGATTGATAGTATCCGTATTCGTTCCTTTCGGGTTTAACGGTATTTTCGGGATATTCGGTAGCGTAAATATAGCCTTCGGGATTCCGGTTGAACCCGAGCACCTTCAACGTATTGACCGCTTCGCATCTGCTTCCGAAGCAGTAAAAACCGCTCCCGAAAGCCCAGTCAAGATCGCCCGTCCAGGGAAGTCTGTCCCTTTTCGCTCCGTCCGAAATGAAATATCCGCTTTCGCAAATATTATAATTCTCGCAATTTATGGCGTCTTCGTATTCCTTTCCGTCGGCGACGACTTTCAGTTTGTCTATCACGGCTCTCCATTCCTTCTTCATGCAGAAACCGACCGAATCACGCGCTTTTACAATATCTTTGTAGTCGACGATGATTTTACCGTCCAGTCGCGCCGTTATGCCGTGTTCGTCGGCGGAAACTTTCAATGTATAACCGAGATTGTCTTTTAACGCATCTGTCCGACCTTCGAAAAGCGTTTCGTTTCCGTTTTTCAGCAGAACTCTGCCGCTATCCTCTATAGTCAATTCGTATCCGCTTTTTCCGTCGGAAAAAATCGCAACGCCAACGCCCGTGCTATGCTCGGGATTGAGAGAGAGTTCAAACACCGCTTCCAATTCCGCTTTTTTAAGATCAAGTCCTTTAAGAACCGCCTTTTCGGGTGATTTCGTCAACTTGCGGAGCAACAATTTTCCGTTGACGTTTTCAAACTGCATCGCGTTTATCGTCGCGAGCCTTATCGTCCTCGCTCCCGCGAGGTATATTTTGTCCAGAATCCGATTGTCCGAACAAAACTCCCCGTACAATTCGTTGTCTATGGAATTATCGTAAACGTAAAAATCCGACAATTCCACCTTATCTTCCGAAGTCCCCGAAACGGAAATATATACGAATCTTTCCTGCCCTTGCACGAGCGGATATACGTATTCGCCCGTTCTGTTTATGGAATAGTCCTCGCGTCTGTAAGGGTTTCCCGGCATAACCGGCAGTTCCACGCCGAGATATTTGCACGTATCTCGTCCGAAGTCGCCGTTATAACCGCCGTCCTCTTTTTCATAAGTCGAAAATCTGTCGGAATACGAAATATGCAGTTTCGGATTGCCGTTAAAACTTTTAACGTTAAATACGGGATAACCGCCGACGGACGCCGCGCCCATATCGTATACGACGTATTCGCCGCCGCAAATAATAAGCGAACCCTTGTGATCTGAAATATTTTCCGCTCCGATCGTTCCCGATCGTTTTCTCACGCTAACCGGATAATTTATTTTCTTGTATAAATCTTTTTTGCGCATAAAAACTCCGTGTCAACTATATTGTAACACGGAGTTTTCGATTTGTATTTAGATAAAATGACTAAATAATTGCACTTTTTTATTGTTTGTATTTTTTTACGTATCCCATAGGCGAGCAACCCGTTTTTTGTTTGAACAGCCTTGAAAAGTAATGTATATCGTCGTAACCGACCATGTAAGACACTTCCGTCGTGTTGAATTTTCCCGACAATAAAAGTTTCTTCGCCTGCTCTATTCTGTAATCTATAACGTATTCCCACGGCGCTCTGTTCATCTGACTTTTAAAAATCGCTCTGAATCTGCTGGGAGAAATCCCGTATTCTTTAACGATTTCGTTAAGGTCGATATTATCGGCGTAGTGATTCATCGCGTAATCGATAAACTGCGAAACATAGTCGGGGTTATTATTGTTTGCGGCGTCGTTTAAACTGAGATCATCCAGAAAACTTGTAAAGATAAGGATAAGATACGCTTTGCATTTCAACTTTTCGCTTGTCGTACCTATATTATAAGACTCGTAAAGTTTGTTGAAAAGTTCGGTGAACAGATTTTTGTTTTTCACTTCGTAACTTTCCACGATTTCCGCTATATCGAGTTTATAATTAGGTCTTTCCTCTTTCAGTTTGTCGTTATCCGGCACGATGTTCAGTTTTTTGTTGCACGGAACCTGATAAACTTCCGAGGCGGAAAAATCGGGGCTACTCTCGTCAAAAGTAAAATCAAGATGCACACTGAAATAATTTGTGGTTATGCCCTCCGGAACAATTCTGGTATGCCTTACGAACGGCGGCATGATATGCAAACAACATTCGTTTATGTAGTATGAAGAATCTTCTTTCACAACCTGCAGTTTCCCCTTTGTCACGAAAATCATCTCAAAATCGTACAATATTCTCCAGGGAATTATGTGGCTGGAATGTTCTGCCGAAACCAGCCTGTTTACAAGCCTGATATAAGGATTAAACTGCGCAATTCCTATTTTCCGAATTTCTTTATCCATTCTTTCACCTTAGCCGGATGGGCTTCTATGCCGGACAAAATAAAATAAACCTTGCCCTGTATCGGTTAATATACTAACATTTTTTAATATACTAACATTTTTTCGCATTTAAGTCAAATAATTCTGTAAAACCATCTTTTTTCTTCAACCGATACTCTTTCGGCGCGATTTCCGTGTTATCGCCTTCCGATTCCGTTCTTCTGTTTTATTCTTGTCCGGCGCGCGCGATGGTTGAAAAAACAGTTATTTTGTCATCGTTTTTAAGCCCCGGTTTCATTCTTTCTTGACTTTTGTTTTTATATAAGATACAATTAATTTACGGGAACCGAAAAATTATCGGTTAAAAGAACCGGCGAGAGAAAATATGGAATCGATAGTATTTATTGACAGCGAAATAACAAACGAAGGCGTGACAGCCGATTTAGGGGCGATTAAAGAAAACAAGCAGTTTCACTCTGCCGACAAGCAGGATTTTTCAGATTTTGTTAAAGATATTAAGTTTGTTTGCGGTCATAATATAATTCATCACGACCTGAAATATATAGGCGAACTGTTCGATAAAAATAATACGCCCGATTATATCGATACGCTTTATTTGTCGCCGCTCGTTTTCCCCAAAAAACCATATCATAAATTACTTAAAGACGATAAACTCCAGACAGACGAACTCAACAATCCGCTTAACGACGCGATAAAGGCGAAGGAGTTATTTTACGACGAAGTAAACGCCTTTCAGGCATTGTCTTCCAGAATGAAATGGATTCTATGCGCGTTATTATATCCCTATCCCGAATTTCAAGGATTTTTTAAGTATATAAACTTTGAGCCGTACGGTTTGAACGAGCATGCCGTAAAAAGCGAATTTGAAGGTAAAATATGCGCCAATGCAGATATCGGTTTAATGATGAAGCATTATCCCATAGAACTCGCTTACGCTTTGGCTATTATAAACTGCGACGATAAAACTTCCGTCACTCCTTTCTGGGTACTCAGAAATTATCCGAAAGTGGAAAACGTTTTAAAATTTTTAAGACATACTCCGTGTGAAAGCGGTTGCGTTTATTGCAACTCGAAATTAGATATACATAAACAATTAAAAAAATTCTTTGGTTTTGACGGCTTCAGAACTTATAACGGAGAACCTCTTCAGGAAAAAGCCGCGGAGGCGGCAGTAAGAAACAAATCGCTTCTTGCAGTATTTCCAACAGGCGGCGGAAAATCCGTCACGTTTCAACTTCCTGCTCTTATGGCAGGCGAAGCCATTCATGCTCGGTGGGACGACCATCGTTATTTCGCCGCTTATTTCGCTGATGAAAGACCAGGTCGATAATCTCGAAGAAAGAGGGCTTGCGGAGGCGGTTACGATTAACGGACTGTTAAGCCCCGTCGAAAGAAAAGATTCTCTTGACAGAGTTATGAACGGAACGGCATCCATGCTCTATATTTCACCCGAACAGTTGCGGTCGAAAACTATAGAACGCCTGTTGATGTCGAGAAACATTGCCCGTTTCGTCATCGACGAAGCGCACTGTTTTTCCGCGTGGGGACAAGATTTCAGAGTCGACTATTTATATATCGGCGATTTTATCAGAGAACTTCAAAAGAAAAAAAAGTTAAAAAACCCTGTTCCCGTTTCCTGTTTCACGGCAACGGCAAAACAAAAAGTAATAACCGATATATGTGATTATTTTAAGAGAAAATTAGACGTCGATCTTGAAATTTTCGCCACAAACGCAACGAGAACAAACTTGCATTACGCCGTCTTATATAAAGAAACGGAAGATGAAAAATACAACACGCTTCGTTCTTTGATAGAAGCGAAAAATTGTCCGACAATCGTTTACGCATCAAGAACGAAAAGAACGTTGACGCTCGCCGAAAAACTTACCAAAGACGGATTCCGCGCAAAACCATTTAACGGAAAGATGGAATCTTCCGAAAAAATAGCCAATCAGGAAGCGTTTATTAAAAATGAAGTTCAGATAATCGTTGCGACTTCCGCTTTCGGTATGGGCGTAGATAAAAAAGACGTTAAATTGGTTGTTCATTACGACATTTCCGACTCTCTTGAAAACTACGTTCAGGAAGCAGGCCGCGCCGGGCGCGACCAATCGTTAGAAGCCGAATGTTACGTTTTGTACAGCGACAACGACCTGGATAAGCATTTTATATTGCTTAACCAGACAAAGTTGAGTATAAGCGAAATTCAGCAGGTCTGGAAAGCCGTCAAAGACATGACGAAGGCAAGGAACAAAATCTGCTGCTCCGCTTTGGAAATAGCAAGACAGGCAGGTTGGGATGATTCCGTTGCCGATATCGAAACAAGGGTAAAAACCGCAATATCCGCTCTCGAAACCGCAGGATACGTTAAACGCGGAAGAAACGTTCCGCACGTTTATGCGACGAGCATATTGGTTAAAAATATGCAGGAAGCGTCCGATATGATCGAAACGTCTCAATTATTTAACAAAACCGAACGTTTGTCGGCGAAGAGAATTATAAAATATCTCATTTCAAGCAGAAGCAGAGCCGATGCGGGTAATGACGACGCGGAATCGAGAATCGACTATATCGCAGATAATTTAGCCATAGAGAAAGAAGAAGTGATCGATATTGTGAATCGTATGAGGGAAATTAAACTTCTTCAGGACTCGCAGGATATGACGGCGTATATTAAACGCTCGGAATCTCAGAATAAAGCGTTACTCGTTCTCGAGAAATTTATAAAACTCGAATCTTTTATCCTGTCAAAACTTACAGAAGAGGGCTGCAGTTTCAACCTGAAAGAATTAAACGACGCCGCCATTAAAGAAGGTGTCAGAGCTTCGACCGTAAAAAATATAAGAACCATCAATTATTTCTGGACGATTAAGGGATATATACGCAAAAGCGAATTCAACTCTCAGAACAGAACGGATTATATCCCCGCCCTTGCGGTTGATAAACTGTCGGCGAAATCGAAAAAAAGGCACAACATCTGCAAATTTATTGTCGAAGAGTTATATCGCATGAGCGCAAAAGCGCCCGATATGCAGGACGAAGAAGTTCTTGTCTGTTTTTCTTTGGTCGGTTTATACGAATCGTATAAAAAAACGACAAATCCGGAACCATACGACACACCCGTAACTTCCGCCGATATAGAAGACGCTCTTTTATATCTTTCTAAAATAGGCGCAATCGCGTTGCAAGGCGGCTTCCTCGTTACTTACAACGGAATGGAAATAAAACGGCTTGTGATGGACAACAAGATACGTTATAAAAACGAAGATTATCGTTTGTTAAGCGAATTTTACAAGCAGAAAATACAACAAATCCATATTATAGGCGAATATGCCAATATGATGGTACGCGATTATAATGCGGCGTTACGATTCGTAAACGATTATTTCCGGATGGACTTTAAGCGTTTTATTGCGAAATACTTTAAAGGAAACCGCGCGGCAGAAATCGAAAGAAACATTACTCCGGAAAAATACAATCAATTGTTCGGCGAACTTTCCGACAAACAATCCGAAATTATCACCGACGACGAATCAAAATATATCGTTGTCGCCGCAGGTCCCGGCAGCGGAAAGACGAGGGTTTTAGTTCACAAACTGGCATCGCTTCTTTTGCTTGAAGACGTAAAACACGAACAACTGCTTATGATTACATTTTCCCGCGCCGCCGCCACCGAATTCAAGAAACGTCTTATCGGATTGATAGGTAACGCGGCTGCTTTTGTGGAAATAAAAACCTTTCATTCTTACTGTTTTGATTTGTTGGGTAAAATCGGCAGCCTTGAAGAATCGGATAACGTGGTTAAAGATGCGGCGGAACTCATTAACAAAGGCGAAGTAGAATCAGGCAGAATAACAAAAACGGTCGTCGTTATCGATGAAGCGCAGGATATGGATGAAAACGAGTTCGCTTTAATAAAAGCGCTTATGAACCGTAACGACGATATGCGAATCATTGCCGTCGGAGATGATGACCAGAATATATACGAATTCAGAGGCTCCGACTCAAAGTATCTTAAAGAACTTATTGAAGACTACGGCGCAAAGAAATATGAAATGACCGAAAATTACAGAAGCGGTAAAAACATCGTAAACTTTGCAAACGCCTTCGCAAAAACAATACAATCAAGAATGAAAACGGATGACGGAATTCCCGTAAGAAATTTTGACGGCATAGTTAAAATAACAAAGTACGACTCGAATCCAGAACAGCCGATAGTTAATTGTATTATTGAAAGAAAACATAAAGGCTCGGTGTGCGTTTTAACAACCACCAACGACGAGGCGTTGAGAGTATCGGGCGTACTTAACCGGAACAATATACCCGCGAAACTCATTCAATCGACAGATGGTTTTCAGATGTATAATCTTGCCGAAATCAGGTTTTTCTTAAAACAAATAGATAACAGATTAAAAACCCCGGTCATTTCGGACGCATTATGGGAGGACGCAAAAAAACGTTTGGAAAACTCCTATAATAAAAGTTCCTGCTATGAAATCTGCTTAAAGATGCTTCTGGATTTTGAGAAAATTAATAAAACAAAATACAGAATGGATCTGGAAGAATTCATCAAAGAATCGAAATACGAAGATTTCTATACGGAAGAAAAAGAAACGGTATCGGTATCTACCATACACAAATCCAAAGGTCGCGAATTCGATACGGTATATATGCTTCTGAATAACGTTCCTTGCAATACCGATGAAGAGAAACGTAAAATATACGTCGGTCTGACAAGAGCAAAGGAAGAGTTATATATCCACTGCAATAACGACCTGTTCGATAACATCGGCGACGGTATCGCAGACGTCGTTTACGACGAAAATATATATGAAGCGCCGTCGGAGATTATGTTGCAACTTACGTACAAGGACGTCGTTCTCGATTTCTTCAAGGATAAGAAAGACGTCATTATCAAATTGCGCGGCGGCGATAATTTGCAATTGGAAGAAGACCATCTTTGCGCCGTCGTTAACGGTAAACTCGTAAGGGTTATCAGATATTCAAAAGCGTTTAAAGAAAAATTGGATTTGTTAAAAGGGAAAGGATACGAGCCGAGCTCTGCAACGATCAGATTCATCCTTGCATGGAAAGGAAAAGAAGACGAAAACGAAACGGCCGTCGCTCTGCCCGACTTGTGTTTAAGAAAAATCAAAGCAGGATAATAAATTTGTTGTTTTTCTGCGATAATCGACTTATAAGCAGACTTTCGGATTGTATTGCCGCTTTATTTCTCACATAAAAACCGCATATAAAAGACCTTGAAACCGAACAATCACAGTTCGCATTTCAAGGTCTTTTCAATAGGGATTCCGGACGTTTATATGGAAGTTCGGTCGTTAAACCACGTACTTGTCGCTTGTGTGCGGAATTTTCACTTCCGTTTCGGTAAACGCAACGTATCTTTCGAGCGAATAATTTTCTCTTGCTCTGTCGATTCCGGCAAACTTTGCCGCCAGAACGAACTCCTCGCGTTTCCGCGCTCTGTCTTCTTCGTTTCCGTTCGGAAAATACGAATAGTAGTTGATGTAAATCAGGTCGAGCGGAGTGGTTTTTACGCCCGCAAGGCGTCTGAGGTAAACTTCTCTCTCGTTACCCGCAAAGCGTTCCTTTATCTTTATTTCCCCGTCTTCGATCGCTTTAATCGCTTTTTGAAGCATTTCGTAAGGGTTATTTTCGCCGCTTGTGAAATTGCCGAAAGTTGTGAATTTTATATCTTCGCCGTCGGCAAGTTTTTTGGCGTAGTTATCGGAAAACAACCGTATAAACTCTCTTACGTTATCCGCGGCAACCGAATAATACCCGTCGATATACTCGTCTATAAGTCGATTAGCAGACTTTTTACTTCCGTTCATCAATTGCCGGTAAGCGTAAGCGCGCATATTGCACTGCCAATTTTTTCGGCTGTCGTTACTTCCCTGCATACAAAGATAAGTTATGCCGTAATTCTTGAAACCTTTAACGTTAGCGTCTATGTTTTTGAACGAATCGTAATAACCGAAATAGTTATTGAAAGCAATATCGTAAGCCCAGAACCAGAACTCTTTTGCGATATATCCCCACTCGCGCGTCGTCTTGATTATTTCTTCCTGTCGCGCGTCGAAATAGTGATAAGCGGCGTTGGAAAACAGCGCGAATTGTATCACGAGATTTTCGTCGGCGATCACGCTTTCGTCAATCGGGACGATTTTTCCGTTTTCTTGTTTTACGGGCGCTTCTTTTGTATAATCATAAGCGAAAGTCATGAGTTTTACCGTTTTGCCGAGATTCTTTTTCGCTCTTTCGTTCACTCCGCGTATAACGGCGTTGCAAAACCGCACCAGCAATCCGCTGCGTTTATATTTCGCGGCTAAACGGCGATTGTTTTCATCGTCGAAATAGTCCGAACCGTCTTCCTGCGTAAGCATAAAAGTCGTTACGTCAGGATACGTTACGACGTCTTTATACATTTCGTCGATAACCGCTTTCACAACGCTTTCCGACGTTTTTTCGTCGACCGTTCCGTCTTCGCAAAGCCCGTTCGTTATATCGATCGTAGTCATTTTTTCGTCGTTGACGACTATGTGACGATAGAATTCGGGGTGAGTATTACCGTACTTTTCGTAAGGAACGTAATAGTGGAAGTTATGAGATACGTTCCTGCCGTAAACTTCGATCTTGCCGCCGTGAGCGTCGTCGGATTCGGTATACACGTCCTTTATTCTGACCTTCGCCATAAAGTCCTGATCGGCTAAACTTTGAAAAGTATCTCCGACGAGATAAGTCCGCATTTCGAAAAGCGGTTCATAGACGTATCTTTCCACCTTAACGACGTCTTTTTTCGGAACGATTTCGCAATCGGCGGTCAGAAACTTAACTCCTAAACACTCCTCGACGAACGCGAAAGCGGCGTAAACGACCGCCATTTGCGTTTTGCCGGTTATCGTTATATCGTTACCCTGCGCGTCGATTATGAACCCGTCCGCATGAGGCGTGCCGAGATTCGCGTCGACTTTAAGAAGAATTTTATATTCGCCGTCATCGGATAAACTGACGCCCGTAACCGCGAAAACGTATTTTTTTATCGTTTCCGTCGCTTTTTTTTCGACCGCTTCCGTAAGTTTTTCCGCGCGAACGGAATATTTATTCAGAGTTTGATTGTCAATTGTCAGCATCTTGTTATTTGAGAACTACGAGTACACCTTCGCCCGCCTCGAGCGTAAGCGGCAGATTTTTAGCCGCGACTTCCGCCGATACGGCGCGCTGAATTACTTCGTAGCCATAGGTTTTATCAAAGTTGAGAGTTACGTTCGCCTTATCCTTTCTCGAATAATTGACGACGTAGAGCGCGGTGCCGCCGTTGTAATCGAAACAACCGACGAAACAATCGTCGCCTGAAACGGAAGTAAGTTGACGGAATTTACCGTCTCTTATAAGTTCCTCTCTGTCGTCCGCCTGCGTATCGGCGAGAAGATTTGCTTTTTCGCCGTGTACTATCATACCGATATTCGCGCTGTTCATCAGAACGTGGTCTATCGCCTTAATCTGCGTGTTTGCTTTCTGAACGTAATAATACCAGCGCGTTTTATTGCCTGCCGCCGAAATTATGCCGTTACGGTCGAAATCGTAAGTTCCGCCGGGCGCGTAAGCGAAATGCACAGGCTCGACGAGCGGAAAGTACTGTATTGCCTTGCAGCCGTAGCAAAGCGCGATATTCACGTCGAACAACAGTTCTCCCTCGTCGGGATACGGATCTACCGATTCGATTTCCTGCGCGGCGTCGTTCCATTGACCGCCGGCCTGCAACATTCTCCACATCGGCACTCCGTAATTATTCGCAAGCGAACGAATTTGCGAAAGTTGCGTGAACATCATCGAAAGTTCTTTGTCGGGCGTGTCCTTTTGCGTGTAGAAATAACCCGTGGCCGACAAAAACGGCACTTTAATTTCGCCGTAAATCTTATCGAAATATTGTTTCTGCGTAATTTGCTCTTCCCAGCCGCCGTAAGTCAGATCGCCGCCGCCGTAGCCGAGCGAATTGACGTATAGTTCGGCATTGCCGTAGTCCACTTCGCGTAAGACGTCGTAAGTTGCCTTCAACGCGTCGAGTTGATACCAGAAGGGTTCGTCCGCGCCCTTTATTCCGAGGAAGGAATCGTACGCGGCGTACGCGGAAATGTAATTCGTCATTTCGGTCACGCCGAAAGGCATTTTATCGCCCGCGGTGTAGCGTTTGGAAGCGTCGTCCTGTCTTCCGCAGAACGACGTTATCGAATTGACGTTCGCGAACAGACCTATTCCGTATTTTTCACCGAGTTCGAGCGTCCTTTTTACCGTAGCCGAATCTTCGTCTCTGGAATACACCACCATATTTACGCCGGCGTCGGAGATAAGTCCGAAATACTTATCGCTTACCATCTGAGGAATTTCAAGTCCGTCGATAGTTCCGCCCGAATTATAAACTCCGTAAAAGCCGCCGATCGGCATAACGTCTTTACCTCCCAGAAAGTCGAAGTAAAGCGAGTTATATTCGGCCGCTACGCCTTTTTCGGAAACGTAGTAATTACCGTTGGTAAGTTTTTTAACGTCGTCGGCTGTCGTCTTGTTTGCGCAACCCGCGGAACAAACCGCAAGCGCGCCAGCCATCATAACGGAAAGGGCTTTCTTATTCATGGTCTTTTCTCCTTTTCACAAAAGCGATAGCGCCTAATATCGGCAAAATCGTAAAGCCGCTCAAAGCCGCTCCGCAACCCGATTTTTCCGAAGTCGTTTTGCCGATTTTGTTCGTTATAAGGTCGCCGTCCGACCACTTGTCTGCGTAAACGAAGTCGGGTTCGGTTCTGTTTTTAACTCCGTTATACTCTATTTCGACGTTTTGCGGACGAATATCCTTGTTGACGATTTTTATATTATCGAAAGTATAACCGCAATATCCGTAAGCCATAATCGCAATGCTTCCGTAAGGAGTATAACCTAAATCGTTTGAAAAAAGCGGTTCGGCAGGATAAGTTTTGCTGTCCGAAAGTTTATACCACACCGAAAAAACTCCGTCTTGCATAGATACCTTATAGTTGTATATTTTGCCTTCGTTCTTTTCGCTTAAAATATCCATTTCGACGGTTTTATACGTTGAAGGATATTCCTGCATTTTAGTGCTGTTAAGTTGGTTGTAAAGTCTATTTATCTTTCCTTCCACTTCCATAGTGTAAAGCACGTTTGTACGGGCGTGGTTGTCGAAAGAGCCTCTTCCGGTAGGTGCTTCGAGCGAAAATCCGAGCCAGCCGCTCGCCTTTTCTTTCACGACGTTTCCGTCCGCGTCTGTCACGGTCTTTCTCGTTACGTCGATAAGATCAAAAGTCATTTCAAAGTTGGAGTACGAGTATACCGAACTTATAAAGCACGGACGCCCCGTGAAAGTCAACGCGCCGTTTTCCACCTTTACTCCGCCCGACAGATTAGTTCCGTCGTTGGGGTCGGAACGAGTATAGAAGGCGTTGCCGTTGTATTCGTCTTTATCGAAAGATTCGGTAAGTTCGATAGGCGTGGCGGCGTTGGTATAGTCGTACGACTTAATCTTAACCGCCGATATCGTCGCTTCGCACACAGTCGTCTGACCTATGCAAACGCGCCCCGAAACGGAATGGTCCGTGTTGCCAACCGTCGCGTCGTCGCACAGCACGTACGGCGCGGAAACCCCCGCGGGAGCGATCGTAACGGTCATATACCCGTCCGTAACCAAAGACGCGTTAAGCGTGAAACTGCTGCCGAAATCAAGCGACGGATATTCGACGGGAGCAACTATATCCGTCTTTGCCCCGCTTTCTTCGTCGAATTTGCAAACGCCGACTTTGAGCCGATCGTTATCGTTGACGAAATACACCTCGCTCGTCCCTTTTTCTCCGAGTTCGCCCGCGATTTTATCCATTCCGTACGAAACCGCAAAGCGGTTGTTTTCACCGCTCGGAATATCGGAAATCGTCAGCGTGAAAGACGAGGTATAAATTTCGTCTATTCCGTCGGCGGAACAATCCTTAAAAACAGATCTCGTGGTAATCCTTGCGTCTTCGCTGCAATCGCCGTCGAAAACAACGGCGTCGTTCTCGGATTTTACGTTGCCGGCAATTCTCCATTTACCTTTGTCGAGTTGACCGGTAATGGAAGCTTTATCCGCAACGTTAACGTTCGATTTACCTGCGTTCGCAACGGTAACGGCAGGAAGGGCGCACAGCGCGAGCGCAATGCACGCAGGCGCGATTTTTTGTAATAATTTCTTCATTTTTTACCCCTTTATACCCGCGTTTTTAAGCCACATCGTCCAGCCCGTCCTCGCGTCGTTTACGTTATTTTTGAATGCCGTCCAGAGAGCAGCCGCGCTCTGCGGATTATTCGTAGTAGTGAGTTGACCTACGATATCTACCGTGCCGTAAAGGTGAAGAGTCGCCGTTTTTGAAAATACGGGGCTCGTCGCGTTACCGTCGGTTACGTTGGTGTTGGTCTTACTTCTCGCGTATTGCTCTTTTTCGTGAGCCGTCCAGCCCGAAGTGTTTACGAGAGTTTCGTCCGTAAGGTTTGCGTTAGCCGAATAGTGCGTGGCGTTTATAAACTTCGCCAATCCTTCGTCGGAATAGTAGTATTGAATAAATTTCTTTACGCCGTCCTTTGCGTTGGTATATTTGTTGACGATCATGGCGTGTTCGCTGCCGTTGTTATATACCATGGTTCTCGCGGCGTAAACTTTGTCCCAATCGGCTTGCGATACGTCGTAGCCGCTGCCGGTAAGCGAAACGGTCGCGCCGTTGTCGAGCACGTTATCGACAGCCGAAACAAGCGCGGCGAGTTCTTCGTCGTCGGCTACGGTGTCGAGTTTCTGGGCAAGCGCGCTGATAACGGGAGTACGCATCATCTTTATGTTCTTTTCTTTAAGCGCGTCAACCTCGCCGAACACCCAGTTGCCGTTTACCATCATGACCGCGTCGCCGAGATTGAACATTCTTGCGACCTTAAATTTGTCGGGGTCTTCGATACTCGTCTTGCTGTTAAGTAACGAGCCGAGAACGTCGAGAGCATATTTTCTGCCGTCCGTTTCGCTTAAATAAACGTCTTTCGACGGGGTTTTGCCCGACTCGTCTTTGAGTTGAAGCCAATTGTTGTTGTAATAATCGAGCCCCGCGTACTGCGCCATCCATGCTTTCACGAGATATTGATAATAACCCATTCTGGCGTCTTTAAGTTGGACGAAAGACGTTTTTTTACCGAGTGACGTAACGAGGTCTGCAAGTTCGTCGGTCGTTCTCGGAACGTCGATTCCTTCTTTTTCGAGAACGTCGGCATAGTAGAAAATACCCGTCGTCGAGCCTGCCCAACCGAGTGTTTTCAACTCTCCGTTTTCGTTTTTAAGCGATTCGTAGAGAGATTTGTCGTATTTGTCCTTAATCGATTTCGTTTCGCCCGGTATGGTTTCGGTAACGATTTCGGAAAGGTCGGCGAACAAGTCTGTGTAGTTCATAAAAATCGACAACTGATTGAAGTAAATATCCGTAGTGTCGTTTTTACGTTTCTGCAAGGAATTGGCAACAGTCTGCGCGTTCTTGCTCGTTCTTAAATCTACTTTATATTCGGGATATTTATCCATAAAGCCGGAAACTATATCTTCCATAAAGGTCTTTCCGAAACTACCTTCCCAGAACGATATTTCGATATCCGTCGCGCTGTTGGGCTTTTCCTTGTTGTTACAACCGGCAAACGCCGCGCAGGCAAGCCCCGCAGCGAGAGCCGCCGCAACGAATTTAACTGATTTTTTCATAATTTAACCTCCTATTCTTTTATACCGCCCAAAGATACGTTACTCATAAGCACGTTGTTGAAAAACGCGAAGATTACGAGCGGCGGTATGCACGTTATAAAGTAAGCCATATAGAGAATATCGAAGTCGCCGCCCGATTCCGTTCTGAAAAGGTATATACCTACCGAAAGAGTGGGCAGTTCGTTAAGATATAACAAAGCCGTCGAATAGTTGTTCCACTCCGCCATCCATATCATAAGGAATATCGCCCCGAACATCGGGAACGCCTGCGGAAACATTACGCGGAAAAATATCGTATAATCGCCTGCGCCGTCTATTCTTGCGGCTTCGGCGTAAGTATTGCTTACGTTCTGGAAAAAGGCGTAGAAATACATATAGTAAACGCCTATGCCCGAAAACGAAGTTATTATCATAAGCCGGCTGTTCAGAAGCCCTAACTTATCGAGTAAAAGATACATACTTCCGCCCGTGCCGTATATCGGAAGTATCATAGTTATAAGCGAAGCGATAAAATAAGCGCCGGAACCGGGGAATTTATATTTACAGGTAACGTAGGCGAGCATCGCGGTACACGAAGCCGAGAAAAACGCGCCGATTACCGAAAAGTACACGCTGTTAAAAAGCATTCCCCAAAAGCCCGTGTCGTTGATTTTCAACATTTCCATCATCTTGGGAATATTGTCGAAACGCCATTTGGTCGGGAGCGCGAACGGGTTGGCGACTATATCGTCGGGCGTTTTCATTCCCGACATAAAGCACCACCACAGGCAATACAGATACGAAAACGCGACGAGCGCGAATATCGCGAAGATTATGCAATAAAGAACTCTTTCCGACGCGCTCCGCTTCTGCCAGCCGAGAAAATGTTTTTTGACTTTCATCAATACTCCACCCCCTGAAATACCTTACCCGAAATTTTTCGGATAGTAAGCGATACCGCGCAGGATATTACCGTTAAGAACAAGCCGAGCGCGGACATATAGTTGAACGCGTTGGACGAGTTGTTTATCGCCACCGAATAGACTTGCAGATACATCCAGTTGGATATGGTCTGCGTGCCTTCCGTACCCATGGTAAGCAGGAAAACTTGTCCGCTTGCGCCGAATATGCCGGCAATTTGTAAAACGAACATAAGCGCGAAAGTCGGCCATACTATGGGAATAATTATCCTGAACGCCTCCTGCACCCAGTTTACGCCGTCTATCCTGGCGGATTCGATAACCCCGTCGGGGACTCTCGAAAACGTTCCGCCCCAGATAATCAGGTTGCCGGGGAACGTTAGCCATACCATATTGAGAAGCACGGCTTTGTTTGCGAATCTCGAATCGGAAAATATCCGCGGCGGCTCGGAAAGCCCGCAAATTTTCTGCACGAGATTTCTGCATGCGTCGGTTTCGAGAAGATTATAGTAAATCGCGCAAAGCACAACCGCCGACAATATGCTCGGCAGATAGAATATTACCCGGAACGCCTTATACAGAAAAATCTTCTTATACAGAAAGTATGACACGAATACTCCGACGATGAACGTTATCATGTTTACGCCGAAAGTTATAAACGTGTTTCTGAAAGCCTCTTTCATCTCGTCGTTAGGAGGAAAAAGATTGGCGAAAACGTCTTTGAAGTTATTCAGCGTCCATATCTTTACTCCGTCGATATTCTGTTGAAAGGACATCACGAAAGCGTCTAAATTGACGTAGACGTAAAACACCAGAAACGTAATCGTCGGCAATATTACGAACGAAAGAATGAAGCCCGCTTTTTTTAATTTATACGCAACACCGTATCTGATCATTTTACCTGCCGCCTTCGCGTTTGTTCTTTAAGCCTAAAATCATTGCAGCAAGCGGAATAATCGCAAAACACGAATACGCGATATGTCCTCCGCATCCGCCTTTGCTTTCATTTGTGGGGTTGACGTGTCCGCCCTCCTCGTTGAAAACCGCGTAAAAAGTCGTGGATTCGGTTATCGTTTTATCGGCTTCGTACGCTTTTCCGTCGGAAGTTCTCCACCCCGCGAAAACGTAACCGTCTTTTTTCGGATCTGCGGGCGCGGTCGCGAAATAATCGCCCGAGGACAGCGTTTCGCTCTTGACAGTCTTTCCGTCTGCGACGAAAGCGACCGAATATTTCAGCAATTTTTTGTAGACGGTTTCGCCGAGAACGAGTTTACCTATAGTATATGAGCCTTCCGCGGTGTTTTCGCCCTCGATAATCTCAACTATCCCGCCCGAATACGCGGCGAGATTTATATTGGTTTTAACTCCGTTTACCGACTTATACGATTGCTCGCCGAAAACGAAATAATCGCCGCTTACCGCGCTCAGATAAGTACCGTAAATTCCGGAATTTTCGACGCGGCGTTTCATAACGAGTTTTACGTCGTCTTTCGGCATAACGAAAGAATATTCGCCTTTGCCGAGCGAGGTAACGGGTATTGCAAGTCTTGCGCCGTCGGAACCGTAAACGAGCGGCGAACCGCCGTCGTCGTCACCGATATATTTAACGGTTACCGTTTTGCCCGCGTAGCCGTAACAGTTCTCCTCGTAAGTATACACCATACGAGCGTCTTGCATTCTGCCCATGGCAACGCCGAGATTGTATCCGTCGGCATCCGTAATCGAAAAATCGGTAAGCGTAGCCTTTATTATGGCTTCGGCGTTATTTGCGTCCCATGCTATACGCCCCGTACCAGCGGCATCCGTAACGGCTGCTTCGGCAGTCTGGAACATTTTAGCCATCACGGGCGTCTTTTCGCCTATCTTAACCGAAAAGGCGTGCGCGGTAACGTCGTAAATTATATCCGTATATTCATCAACGGAATAAATATCGCCTTTTGTCGGATTCGAACCATCGCCAAACACGTACCAATGATTCGTTGTCATGGGTATATAAGCGTATGCAATATCTTTACTGCTTCCTCTAACAAGTCCGTTGAAATTAGCGCTTGTAACGGCGGAAGAATATGAAACGGTTTTGAATTTAAGACGAATATTACCGCTCGTATCGCGTTTATTGTATAAATACGCGCCATGGGCGTAACTTACGTCCATGGTAACGGAATCGTCCATTTTAAGGGTATATGCGCCCGTATCGAGCGCAAATTTCTGATTTTCTGCGGTATTCTCGGCTTTTGCGGAATAACCGTTTATTCCGCCGAAAGCGGCGGTTGCCGCCGCGCACACGGCGACAACCGCTCCGCATAATACGGATATAAATTTTTTCATAGTTTCGTGTTTTGTTATTTATTATATTATTATTTTATAAGTTTAACCGCGTTTTTTCTTTAACGCTACGAACGCCATACCGACCGCAACAAACGTAAAACCTAAACCGCTTACGGACCCGAAGCAACCTCCGCTCTGAAGTTTTGCAATTTTAAGGTCGGCTTCCGTCGCGGGGGTAGTTCCGTTTTCGTCAAGGAACAATTTGCCGCATTCCGCGCATTTGTAATGTTCTTTAACGCCCTCTTTGCTTTCGGTTGCGGCAACCATTTCTACCTTCTCGAGAGTATGTCCTTTTGCGGGAATTTCCTGCGGTTCGGTCAGAACTTCGTTACATACCGAGCAATGCGAGCCTTCGGTCTTGCCCGGTTCGGTGCAAGTGGGAGCAACAGCCGCGTCGGTAACCGCGGTATGTCCTTTTGCGGGAGTTTCCTCGACTACTTCTTTACCGCATTCGCAAACTTTTTTATGCGAGCCTTTTTCAAGACAAGTTGCGGCGGTAACTTCCTGCCATTCGCCGTAAACGTGAGCAACGGCGTCGAATTCAGCCGTATAGGTTACGTCGCCGGTAACGGCCGCGATTTCTTTATCCCAACCCTTAAACGTGAAGTGATTATCGTCGTCGTAAGGTTTCACGGGAGCGGTTTCGGGAGCAACGGGAGTTGCGCCGTAGTCCAGAGTTTCGGTTTTCAGCGTTTCGCCGTCGTAATTCCTAAACGTAACGTTATATTTGTTTACCGTTCTCGTTTCGGTATAAGTTTTGCCTTCTTCAAAAGGAAGTTCGGCGGGAAGGTCGTGAGAATACGTATATTGAGCGTCATCGGTTCCGAGTTTTGTTTTAACTTCTTCAAGTTTCGCCGCTCTGTTGCTTGCGGTATACGCGATGTTTTTCTGCGTACCGTCGACGAGAGTCAACGTAGCGTTGTAAACCTTTTCTTCCGCATTACCCGTAAACGCAGAGAATACGAGATGTCCGTCTTTGTTATTGGACATAGTCATCGAGAATCCGCTTACAAGCCCGTTTTCGTCTGCAAGGAGTTCTGCGTTGATTTTTACGTTAAGGTCGCCGTACTCTTCTGCTGTAGTACCCGATTTCATTTTAATCGTTTCTACGATCGTACCGTCCGGTTTGCTGATTTTTACGTCTTTAAGATCTTTACCGTTCCAGATAAGAGCCTTGAAATCTATAGTCTTATAAACGGAGGCTTTTATCGGCATCTTGAAAACTATATTGATTGTGCCGTTATTGATATTTGCGCCGTTATATAATAATCCGTCGGTAGTCGTCGGAGGAATTGCTCCCCATACTCCCCTTTTGAAATCACCTTCCGTTGCGCTACTCTTAAGCATATCTGCAACCGGTTCCGGCGAACCTTTTTTGCCTACGATATCGGAAAATACAAGATTTGTTACACCATTTGCGCCGTCTAAAACAAACCCCTCAATAAATCCCGATTCGTTTTTAAGTTTATCCGCGGGTATATAAAAATCTAAAACACCGTTAATATCCCAAGCATAATAAAGATCCAACGTGTCCACTTCGGTGGCGTCAATGTTCTTTAATTTAACCGGTGCATACATTGAATTTGCCCAGCCGAGCGCCTTAAAATAAAAATAATCTACGGTGGATGCGTCTATCGCTGACGTAAACTTAACAGTCATCGTAAACGCTTTACTGTTCATTTCCATTCTATAGACAAGTTCTTCGTCTCTCCAACCTTTAACAGGGAAATTCGGTTTTCCATTATTAATTTCCGTACCGCCCTGGCGTATTAAGTTAAACGTATTTCCGTCAGCGACAGAAACAGTATTATCAATATCAACCCTCGCATGGCATTCGTTTGAAAGCACGAAATCACCAAACATTAGCCCCCAACCTTCGCTACCGACTGATCTTTTAATAATAAAGCCGTCTATCGTCCCATCGTCTTTTTTAATTTTTGCGACAGGAACACTTACCCAAAGCGATTCTTGAGTGTATATTTCACACGAGCTGTTAGTCCATGAAGCCAAAATATCCGCTTTATATCCTGTATCGGTGTTTTCGGAATTGTAAATATCACTCGCACTATATTTTCCTATGCCGCCTTCTGCCCAATACATCGCCTTGAAATTTAAATACGAATAAGACGCAACGTTTACCGGAGTGTCGAATTTAATAAAATACCCGACATCGTCTTGAATACCCGATGTTTTGGCAAATCGTGTCATACCGAGTTTGCTACTCCACGCCGCGACAGACGGGTTTGTGCTGAACGGAGTCAAACTGCCTGTATCCGTCGTAAAAAAGCCGGACGCTTCGGAAGCCTTAACGGTCAACGTGTCCGAAGTTTCGGTTGCGGTTTCGTCGGCGGCTTTGGCAGCGGACGAGCCTAAGGTTGTCAATGCGTACGCGCCGACCGACAAGGTCATTGCAAGCGCAAGACAAAGAGTTAAAAGTTTTTTCATTTTTATTTTCCTCCCATTTCGGAATTTTTTCATATATTCACGTCAGGCGTTATTCGTTATGCCGGCCAAGAATAAAACGAATCTTGCCAAAACGTTGCCCGGAAAGGCAGAACCTGCGGAACTTATTTGCGTTTTTTCTTTAACGCAACCGCCGCCATGCCTAACGCCGCGAGCGCCGCGCTTGTTCCGCCCAAAGAGCCGCCGCAACCGCTTTCCTTCGTCGATTGAGCCGAACCGGACGAAGACGTCGAATCAGTCGAATCCGCCGATTCCGTTGAATCAGTCGATTCCGTCGGATTCGGGTTGACCGGGTCTGTTCCGCCGATCTTTTCGTACACCGCGATAACCGTTCTGTCGCCGCCGTTTAAGTTATAATCTTTCCACTTGCCCGTATAACCTTCTTTTTCGGGTACTTTCGGCTCTGTGACGTTCTTGTTTTCTACGGTATAAGTCTGCTTATCAACCGTTTTTCCGTCGGCTTTGAACGTAACCGTGTACTTTATAGCCGTATACTTAGCGTTTACAATCTGCGTCTGATTGTTTTCGGGTTGGAAATCTTCCCAAACGCCCTCGTAATATTTTTTATTCGGAACGGCCGGCGTGAAATCTGCCTTGTTTTCGCCGTCGGCGTAAGCTACGACTATATCGTCCGCCACTCCGCTTCTGAACGTTATTTTATAAAGAGCGACTTCGGTTTCTTTTGCGACCGTATAAGTTACGGTCTTTTTGGTTTCGTTGCCGCTGCTGTCGGTCGCGGTGATAACGCAGGTATGCGTTCCGGCGGTAAGCCTGCCCTTGCCGTCAAGCGCGCCGTTTGACCATTCAAGGCTTACGTTTGCGCTGCCCGAATTGTCCGTAACCGTATAATCTTCCATCGGGTACGCTCCGTCGGTCGCCTTTACGTTATCCGCCTTTACGGTTATTGTCGGGGGAACGTCGTCGCTCGTCGGTTTTTTAGTTACCGTAATTTCGTCTATATACATCGTAGTCGCGGCTTCCGACCTTAAAGCCAACGCGAATTTACCGAGCGTTCCGCCGTTAATGCCGCAAAGATCGTCTATTTCGGAATCGGTAAGCGTAATCGTTATCCATTGATCTTTTGTAGCGGTTACGTTATGCCTGAGTATCCAGTTGCCGCCCGGTTTCGGAATCCTCACTTCGGGATGTTTTTTATTATCTTTCGGCGTGGAACAAACGTAAACTCTGAAAGAAATCCCTTCTATTTTGCTTCTCGTTAACTTCTGCGACGAAAAATCGAGAGCGATATCCATCTGATATTTTGCGGCGGTCTGTTCGGAGGCGGTCATTTTAATAACGCTGCCGGTATACCCTGCGGGAACGTTCTGACTTGCCGCTTCTTCCGCGGTCATTACCGCGACGGCAGAACCGTCGTAGACGTTTACTCCCGTTATCTTTTCGCCGGTATAACCGAAATTTCCGTCTGCGAAAATCGGTAAGGGCGGAGCGTCGGGCGTCGTGGGGACGCTTGGAACGCTCGGAACGTATTCGGGAATCGCCGTTACGCCCGTTAAAATATCGCGGACCGAATTCAGTTCGGCTTGCGTAACGCCTATCGACAAAAGAAAATTACAAGCCTTGTCCTTAAACGTTTCGCCGTCCTTGCTTTCTATAAAATCACAAAGTTTGTTTATCGCGCCTATCTGTATGGACACGTTATTCGCCGCCGCCGTCGAAAGCCACGATAACTCGTATTCTTTAACTATATCGTATCTCGACACGCCGCTTACGGCGTAAAGCATAGCCGCGAGAGTTCCCGTTCTGTCGCGCCCAAGCGAACAGTGGAAGCCTATCGGATAATTATCCGGGTCGGCGCATGCCTTAAATTCTTTCACGAACTCCTTAACGTAACTTTCCGCGCCGTTAAGTCCGCTCTGTATCCCGTTTCCGTCCGCTTCGTCTACGTAATAAGGCGCGTTATAGTTAAGTCTCCGGACGTTTTCGCCGAGCGGCGAAACGGTATTGCTTTCGCCGCGAAGGTCTACATCCGTTTTTACGCCGAGCCTTTTAATCTGTTCTTTACCTTTTTCGGTGATTGAATCGAAATGCGCCGAACGATACATTATTCCGTATTGTATAGTCTTTCCGTCGGTCGTTACGAGTCCGCCGACGTCGCGCATGTTCTTTACTCCGTCTATATCCATAGTTCTGACGTACGCCGTCGGAGTAAAGGTATAAACGTTTGAAAACTTCTGACCGCCGTCGTTATCGGTTACTTTGACTTTCCAATAATACTCGCGGTTAGGTATTATATTATCGATAGTCAGACTCGTTTCCGTCGTAAGGTATTTTTCGGAGTTTACGAAGTGTCTTTCATCGGACAAATACACCTGATAATACCAACCGTTATCGCACGTCCATTTAAGGGTTACGGGCGTGGTGAGATATTCGTCGCAGCCGTAAAATTTTTCATCACTGCTGAGATTCGGCTCGTAACTTTCGTAAAAGTCGGTTATCTTCCGATTGTCAATCGAAAACGACTTCGCGTTTTCGGGGGAAACGACGGATATTATATCGTTTATTTCCCCGTCGGCTTTTGCCGAAACAAAATCCGTAGTCTTAAGGTTTGCTCCCGCAGTCGTTATCGAGATTGCGGCAACCGCCGAAGCGGCTATAATTTTCGTAAATTTCTTCATCATCTTTCCTGTTAAGGGTATTTCACGGCAACGCCGTGAAAGGGGGTACCCCCTCTTACATTATAATTATACCACGCTTTTTACGAAAAAAAATATCTCAATTTGTTTGTTTTTTGCTCTGTATTTGTTTTTTTGAGTTGTTTTGTTTATATTCGCTCATTTCGCCGCCGATAAAACCGCGGCAGACGCGCCTTGCGCAATCTCAATTTCAAATTTCGCGTTTTCAGCCGGGACTTCGTCCGACCTGCGGGTGAAATCGTAACTGCAAACGATTGCGCCGTTAAGCCACAGCGTCAAGGTTATGGTCGTTTCGTCCTTTATCTTCGCATTAAGCCACAAAGTCGCGCCCGCGATTAAACACGATTGATTTATATTACCCGCGTGCTCGTAACCGTTTTCGGCGCTCCATACTTGTTTGAATTTATCGCCGTTCCTATACGCAACTCTCGCCGTCCCGCCGCGAATATAAAAACCGTAACTGCCGATAAATATATACGTTCCGCCGTTTACGTCGCTCGTTTCGGCGATTTTTACGGTAGCAACCGCGCCGTCATAGCCTATTACGTTGCCCGTCGCGCGGGATACGGAAGAATCGAGCGTAATATCCCCCTCTGAAAAATCGAAACCCTCTTTGTAAGTCGGCTTTTCTTCATCTTCGGTATCTTTACCGAGCATTATAGCCTTTATATTATGGATTTGCGTTGCGGTTACGCCCGCCGAAAGCAGGTAGTTTTCAACCTTTTCGGCAAGAGTTTCGCCCTCGTAAGCCTTTATCGCCGCGAGCAACTTATCGAACGAATACTCGCCGCCCTTGGAATTTCTTTCGCCGTACGTCGAAAACGAAGTATATTCGTAGTCCTGTATAAGTTCTTTTTCGCTTACCCCTAAAAGCGCGTTGAACAAAAACGAAACCGTACCCGTTCTGTCCGCGCCGCCCGTACAATGCAGATATACGGGATATCTGCTTTTATCGGACAACGCCGCGAAAATCTTTCCGTAAGTTTCTTTTTGCGCTATGCCCGTATCGTAACCGTCGGCATTGTAATACTCTAAAACGGCGTTCGGTATAGGGCTTTCGGTCAGCCCCTTGTTCTGCGCGGCGTTTCTCAGATCGAAATCGGTTTTGATTTTCAGCGTTTCCTTCATATATTTTTTGCCCGCTTCGGTAAGCTGCACGTTCGGGTAATAGGCGTTATCCGGCGAAAGCGCGCCGCCGCGATATATAAGCCCCTGCAAGGTTCTGCCGCCCGCCGTCCGATAACCGCCGAGATCTCTCACGTTATGAATTCCGTCTATTTTCATAACCCTCGGACCTTTGTCAATCGTAGAAAAGTTAATCGCGTTCGATTCTTTTTCGCCGTATTCGGTCGTAACGACGACTTTAAGATAATACGTCGTCGCCTTCTTCAGATTATATATCGCGCAGGACGTTGCGCCGCTTTCCGCGTTTACGCTTATCGCGTCGGTAAAATCGGCGTTTTCGGAATAAACGACCTTGCACGCCGAGACGTTTTCGAACGTATTTCTCCAACGAACGTTAAAGCCCTGTATTCCGTCGTTCGTTTCGCCGACGTAATCGGATATATCGGCGTTTTCCGCGGAAAGGTATTCCATAGCGGTCGCCGTAAATTGAGTGGCGTTCGGCATATTGAACACTCTTACCGCAGGCGCGTCTTTTTCTTCGTAACCGGCGCAACCTGCGCGGGCGCAACGACGAACGAGTTTACCGTTTTCTTCCGTCCAGTTGCCGTAAGCGTGTCCGAGTTTCGGCGTTCCTTCTTTTTCTTCGGTCTTTTCGCAACCGCTTCTCGTACATTTACGTTCCAAAATCTGCGGATTTTCGCAAGTCGCGGGCGTTTTTTCGCCCCATTCGCCGAAAGTATGACCGAGCGGCGATAAATTCTCGGTTTTCGTCTTGCCACATTCAGTACATTTTTCCACCGTCTTTCCTCCGTTTTCGCAAGTCGCAGTCACGCTTGCCGTTTCGTCGATCACATAGTTATGCGAACATTCGGTTTTCCCGTTACAAGCCGTTGCCGACAAAATCACCGCGAGAACTATCGACGTCGCTATCGTCTTTAACTTTTTAATTCTCATTTTTCCCTCCGTTTTCGGAATTTGCTTAATTATAACGCAGATTATCCGAGTGCGAAAGGTACTACGTTCGCTAAATTTTGCTCTGCATTTGTTTTTTTGGGTTGTTTTTTCTTGACCTGAATAAAAATAGTCGTTATAATATTCCATTATGGACAAAGATAATAATATCGAAGAATTATTAAAGCCGCTGCAGATACCGTTCACAACGCAACTGACCGAATCGAACGACGAATTCAGACACGCGCATGGTTTTTTCGAATGTTTTTACGTTACCGAAGGTTCGATTTATCACGAATGTAACGGCAAAAACGAAATATTGACCGAGGGCGACGCGGGGATTATCTGCCCGGGCGTTTATCACAGGTTCAAACGCGATAAGTCGTGTATTCACCGCGACTTACTCATTTCTAACGAACTTATGAAAAGCGTATGCGTGTTTTTGGAAGAACACCTTTACGCCGACATACTGAAAAAGAACTTCATCCGTTTTAAGTTGCAACCGAGCGAGATTTTATCTTACGAAAAACAAATAGTAAAATTTTTGTCTTACTATGACGTAAATTTAAGGCATATTCACGAAAAATTATTAACGGCTTCGGTACTCAACCAACTTTTATTCGGCGAAAAAGACGAAGAGTTGCCGTCTAACGATTTTAAATCGCGGTGCATATTCGTCATAAATACATCTTTCGCTCTCCCCGACGCGATGCAAAAGATTACGAACGAACTCAGTTTCAATCAATCGTATCTTTGCAAACGCTTCAAAAGCGTTTTTAACGTTACGTTAACCGATTATATAAATGATTTAAGAATAAAACACGCGGCGTATCTTTTACAAACAACGGATTACACCCAACAGAAAATATGCGAATCGATAGGTTTTGAAAGCGTGTCTTATTTCAATAAACTATTCAAACGCAAATACGGCGTAACCCCCGCCAGATTCAAACGACAGTCAAGCACTCATACATGATTACAACCGGCACTTTACGACTCCGCTATACTGAAACTTCTCTTTGCCGGTACTTGCGCCCGATACGTGTAACGGTGAATTATATGAGCAATTTTTTCGCCGAACATCCGACGACGGTTCGTTTTAATCTTGTCCGGCATACCATGCCAGACAAGAATAATACGAACCTTGCCAAAATGCCGCAATTTACGCGCTTTTTGTCAAATTCTCGCTTGAAGTACGGCAAGTACGTCTGCGTTCGCCTTTGCCAAAAATCATCGGAAATATCGGCGTTTTGGTTGATAGCCGAGAAGAACCCCCGATAATCCCGCCGCGACGGAATTATTCCGAACACGCAAAAAAATCCCGCCGCTTTGCAGCGGGATTTTCAAGCATTTTATCGATAGGTTATCGAGTGAAATCGCTTAAGATCGATTATTTAATGATCTTGGCAACAACGCCCGAACCAACGGTTCTGCCGCCTTCACGGATAGCGAAACGAAGACCTTCTTCACAAGCGATAGGAGTGATGAGGGTAACGTCGATCGTTATGTGGTCGCCGGGCATAACCATTTCAACGCCGTCGGGAAGTTTGATGGTTCCGGTAACGTCGGTAGTTCTGAAATAGAACTGAGGTCTGTAGTTATTGAAGAACGGAGTGTGTCTTCCGCCTTCTTCTTTAGTAAGGACGTAAACCTGACCGCTGAACTCGGTGTGAGCGTGAACGGAACCGGGTTTAGCAATAACCTGTCCTCTTTCGATACCGGTTCTGTCGATACCACGAAGAAGAGCGCCGACGTTATCGCCTGCCTGAGCCTCGTCAAGGGTCTTTCTGAACATTTCAAGACCGGTAATAACCGAAGTGGTGGGCTTTTCCTGAAGTCCGACGATTTCAACGGGATCGCCGACGTGCGCAACACCTCTTTCAACTCTTCCGGTTGCAACGGTACCACGACCGGAGATCGTGAATACGTCTTCTACAGGAAGAAGGAACGGCTTAGCGTCGTCTCTTTCGGGAGTGGGGATGTAGTTGTCGATAGCATCCATAAGGTCAAGAATGCATTTGCATTCGGGAGCGGCAAGAACTTCCGCATCGGGGCAGCCGGACGAAGCCTTTTCCAAAGCCTTAAGAGCAGAACCCTTAATGATAGGAGTATCGTCGCCGGGGAATCCGTATTCGTCAAGAAGTCCTCTGACTTCCATTTCAACGAGTTCGAGAAGTTCGGGATCGTCTACCTGATCGCACTTGTTAAGGAATACGATGATGTAGGGAACGCCAACCTGACGAGCAAGAAGGATGTGTTCTCTGGTCTGCGGCATCGGACCGTCTGTTGCGGCAACAACAAGGATTGCGCCGTCCATCTGCGCAGCGCCGGTAATCATGTTCTTAACGTAGTCTGCGTGTCCGGGGCAGTCAACGTGAGCGTAGTGACGTTTATCGGTCTTATACTCAACGTGAGCGGTGTTAATCGTAATACCTCTTGCTTTTTCTTCGGGCGCTTTATCGATCTGATCGTATCTCATCTTCTCTGCGTCGCCTTTGCAAGCCATAACCATCGTGATTGCAGCGGTCAAAGTAGTCTTGCCGTGGTCAACGTGTCCGATGGTACCGATGTTTACGTGCGGTAAACTTCTGTCAAATTTTGCTTTTGCCATAGTTGTTTTCCTCCAATTTAATTAAATTTGGTTGTTTTTTTATTTTTTATTTTTTGTATTATATACCTTTCGGTATGATAACCTTGATAATATTTTCTTCGCGGGATTTCCGCGGAAGAACCGAACGAATAACGTTTTCTTCGCGGGGCTGCCCCGCGTAAGAATGATAACCGTTAAGAATACGGATTAGTCGTCGTGCTTAACCGATCTTTCGCCGACAATCTTCTCGGCAATGGACTTCGGACATTCGTTGAAGTGGTCGAACTGCATCGTGAACTGACCTCTTCCCTGAGTTCTCGAACGAAGTTCCGTTGCGTAACCGAACATCTCCGAAAGCGGAATGTAGGAATCGATGACCTTCGAGCCGTTTCTGTCTTCCGTTCCGAGAATAGTACCTCTTCTCGACGATACGTTACCCATAAGGTCGCCGAAGTAATCTTCGGGAGTTACTATTTCAACCTTCATTATAGGCTCTAAGAGAACGGGGTTAGCCTTCTTCATACCGTCCTTGAAAGCAAGAGATCCTGCGATCTTGAACGCCATTTCCGAGGAGTCGACTTCGTGGTAAGATCCGTCGTAAACGGTCGCTTTGAAGTCGACCATTTCGTATCCGGCAAGATAACCGTTCTTCGACGCTTCTTCGATACCCTTTCTGACGGGTTCGATATATTCCTTCGGAATAGAGCCGCCGACCGTTTCGTCGACGAACTGGAAGCCCTGACCGGGTTCCAAAGGCTCGAATCTGACTTTACAATGACCGTACTGACCTTTACCGCCGGACTGTCTTTTGTACATTCCTTCGGCGTCGACGGCTTTCCTGAACGTTTCCTTATAAGAAACTTGCGGCTTACCGACGGTCGCTTCGACCTTGAATTCTCTGAGAAGTCTGTCGACGATTATTTCAAGGTGAAGTTCGCCCATTCCGGCGATTATCGTCTGTCCCGTTTCTTTATCGGTATAGAATTTGAAAGTGGGATCTTCCTCGGCGAGTTTAAGAAGAGCGAGCGTCATTTTTTCCTGACCTGCTTTCGTCTTAGGCTCGATGGCTACCTGAATAACCGGTTCGGGGAATTCCATCTTTTCAAGGATTATCGGATGATTTTCATCGCAGAGCGTGTCGCCCGTCGTGGTTTCTTTAAGTCCTACGATAGCGCAGATATCTCCGGAATAAATCTTGTCGATTTCCTCTCTGTGGTTAGCGTGCATAAGAAGAAGTCTTCCGACTCTTTCCTTTTTGCCTTTCGTAGCGTTGTATACGTAAGAGCCTGCGGATAAAGTACCCGAATAAACTCTGAAGTACGCAAGTTTACCTACGAACGGATCGGCTACCATCTTGAACGCAAGACCTGCGAACGGTTCTTCGTCGTCGGTCTTTCTGATTTCTTCTACGTCCGTATCGGGGTTGACGCCTTTAACGTGGTCGACGTCGATCGGGCTGGGAAGATAATCCACGATTGCGTCGAGAAGATGCTGAACGCCTCTGTTCTTATAACTCGATCCGCAAAGGACGGGGTTAATCTTCATCGCAAGAGTTCCCTTTCTGATGGCTGCCTTCATCTCTTCGGGAGAAAGTTCGCCCGTTTCGAAGAATTTTTCCATTAAAGCGTCGTCCTGCTCCGCGCAAACCTCCATAAGGGCTTGTCTGGCTTCGGCGGCTTTGTCGGCGTATTCCGCGGGGATAGGTCCTACCGTGAAATCTTTACCGAGGTCGTCGTGATAAATTATCGAGTCGTTGGCGACAAGGTCGATAATTCCGCAGAAAGTGTCTTCTTTGCCGATGGGAAGGCAGATGGGAACGGCGTTGGCCTTCAATCTGTCTTTCATCATCTGTACGGCGTTGTCGAAATTAGCGCCGTTGATATCCATTTTGTTTACGTACGCGATACGCGGAACGTGATATTTGTCCGCCTGACGCCATACCGTTTCGGACTGAGGCTCAACGCCGCCCTTGGCGCAGAAAGTCGCCACGGCTCCGTCGAGAACTCTCAGAGATCTTTCAACTTCGACGGTGAAGTCAACGTGTCCCGGAGTATCGATGATGTTAATTCTGTTGCCTTTCCAGAAACAAGTGGTAGCGGCAGAACAAATCGTTATACCTCTTTCCTGCTCCTGTACCATGAAGTCCATCGTTGCGGCTCCGTCGTGAACTTCGCCGAGTTTATGAGTCTTTCCCGTGTAGAAAAGAATACGCTCGGTCGTAGTAGTCTTACCCGCGTCGATGTGCGCCATGATACCGATGTTTCTGGTATGTTGTAAGTCGTATTGTCTTGGCATATTTGTAAAATTACTCCTTCATATAAAAAACTCTTTCCGGCTTCGTCGCCGCGGAAACGACAATCGCTCCGCGACTTTTCCGCCGATAAAGAATTACCAGCGGTAATGAGCAAACGCCTTGTTTGCTTCCGCCATTCTGTGAGTATCTTCCTTCTTCTTTACGGCTCCGCCGGCGTTGTTATAAGCGTCCATCAGTTCGGATGCAAGTTTGTTGCACATTTCGCGGTCGCTTCTCTTTCTCGCGCTCGCGACTATCCAACGGATCGCGAGAGTTTGTCTTCTCTCCGGTCTGATTTCGATAGGAACCTGATAGTTCGAACCGCCGACTCTTCTCGCTTTAACTTCGAGAACGGGCATAACGTTATTCATCGCCTGATTGAATACGTCCATCGGCTCAACGCCGAGTTTTTCGGACGATTTCTTCAAAGCGTCGTATACGATCGTCTGCGCAGTACCTTTCTTTCCGTCAAGCATTACCTGATTGATAAGTTTGGTAAGCACTTTATTGCCGTATATAGGATCGGGTAATACGTCCCTCTTGGGTACGCCACCTCTTCTTGGCATAATTGTTGTCCTCCTTTAAATTATTTAGGGTATATAAAATATAACCCGTGTACAGCTATCGCTCTTAAACCTTCGGCTTTTTGTTTTTCGCCTCGGGGAGCGAACCTTCCGACGTCCGTGACGTCGTACTGCCTACTTTTCGGGCGTTTCAGAATCTCCGCCATAAGTAGGAATTGTGTTTAAGCAAAACGAAAATAATTATCTGTTAATTATTTGGGGCGTTTAGCGCCGTATTTGCTTCTTGCTTGCTTTCTCTTCGCAACGCCTGCGGTATCGAGCGTGCCGCGGATGATATGATATCTTACGCCGGGCAAATCTCTTACTCTTCCGCCGCGGATAAGCACGGAACTGTGTTCCTGAAGGTTGTGTCCTTCGCCGGGAATGTAAACCGTTCCTTCCTGCTTATTCGTAAGACGTACTCTCGCGATCTTACGAAGCGCCGAGTTAGGCTTTTTGGGAGAAGTGGTGGTTACCGAAAGGCAAACGCCTCTTTTCTGCGGACAATGATTCATGATAGGAGTCTTACACTTGTCCTTTGCCGTTACTCTGCCTTGCTTGATGAGTTGGTTGATAGTTGGCATTTTTTACCTCCTTATAGATTTGGATATTCTGAAAACGGACCCTAACCCGTTTAAAGAAAGCATTTTAAACGAATATCCGTACCGATTTGCATACCTTTACGGATAATCACTTAGCGATTATATCATCTTTTATTCTCTCCGTCAACTTTTTTTATGCATTTTGAGAGATGATTTTATAATATTTCGCAAAACCGGGGCTTTTCAGCCCTCGTTTTTCTCTTTGTTTCCGCCGGCTCCGAGAATCGCCCTCGCAACCGATTCCGCAAGGCGCGCGCTGCCCTTTTCGTCGTAATGCGTTCCGTCCTCCAGCCTGTATTCGTTGGGGATGTTCGCGCTCACGGCGTAAAGGTCGTCCATAGCGTAACCGTTTCTCGCGGCGATTTTCTCCATAACCCGATTTCTGCGGAGAACTATACCCGTCTGACGATAATCTATCCTCGCGTTGCCCTTTTCCTTGACGAGCGTGGACGTTGCCAGAACGACTTTTTTGCCTTTGCCGATATCGGCGAGCAATTTTTCGACGCCTTCGCCGTAAACTCTGTCCGTCATATGCAATCCGTGCAGACCGTGATTGAAATAAATCAGCGCGTAATCCGAATCTTTGGCGAAAGCCGTTATAAGATTAACGTAAATCGGCTGATCTATCGCGTAAGAAGTCGCGATATAATCGACGTAATATTTACCGCGGAGCAATTCCCCGACTTTTTCCCGATATGCGCGCGTAATACTGTCGCCGACAAGCAGAACTCTCGGCAAATCGTTTTTATCCGCGTGGTCGCACCAGGACTGTATCCATTCGAAAGTTTCTTTCATAATTACCCTCAAGCCGCCGGCTTTTGCGTTAAAACGACCGCCCGCGGTCCCCTTGTTTTTTTAAATTATTTCCATTCCTTTGAGAAGAACTTTATACGGTCCGCCGTAATATCCGCGGACTTTCGTCTTATCGGAAAGCCTTATACCCGCAAGGACTTCGGAGAGTTTGCCGCTCATCGAAATTCCGGTGACCGGCTCGACCAGCCCGTCGTGAAGATAATACGCGAGCCTTATTTCGCCGCCGATATAGTCGTTATAAAGGTCTATTTGCAAGCCGGAGAGCGAAACGCACTCGAGATACGGCTTTTCGGCGAGTTCTTTATCCGTAAGGCTGCCCTTTTCCACGCTCACGCATTTAAGATCGCCCGTGGGTTTCTCGCCGAGATAGGAAGCAAACCTGTTCGTGCCGAAATACCCCTCGACTTTTCCGCCCGATATTATTTTTTTATCGGCGAGCGAAACGCCGTCCGCATCGAACGCCGCGGAATATTCGCTGCCCTTCATCGCGCCTTTCATTTCGAGCGTGATTTTGTCGCCGTCGCCGTTTTGCAGATCGTCGCCGATTTTATGGAGATTATAATGCGAATAAACAGACGCGTAAGTTAAATCGGAAGCGAGTTCGGAGAAAAGTTCGCCCGCCTCTTTCACGTTCAAAACGACGTCCGCTTCGATTTTTTCCGCGGGTTTGACGGCGTGTTTTCTGTCGCGTACTTCTCTCATCTTTTCGTCTGTTTCCGCCGTTATTTCGTCCGCGTCGAATTCCGTGAAACGATAGGCCTCGTAAAGTTCTACGGATTCGCCGTTTTCGTTCCATGTGGGTATGGCCTCGATCATAGCGTCGTATTTGACTTCCGTCACGTCGACGCCCTTGCTGTTCACGACTGTTTTTACGTGTTTATAAACGAAAACTTCCAGCGCGTTTATCGAGCCGTTTTCGTAACGATCGGCTTTGAAAGCGGCTTCGGCGATTTTCGCCGCGAGTTCCTTAGGTTCGTAATCGCGGAAATTCGATGGAACTTCCCTTTCCGTTTTTTCGCCGCCGGGGATATCGTAAGGCTCGTTGAAAACGAGTTTTGCCCGCGCCGCCGCCTCGGCTATTTTAAGTTTCAGGTCGGTTTCCGTCATAGATTCGTAAACGGCGAAAGCCGATTCGCCTTTCTTTCCGTCGTGATCGACGTAAACGGTCACGCCGGTATCGCAAACGTCGGTCGCGCGCGAAGTTTCGAGAGTTCTGTGAACGAAGAACAATTCGCTCGACAAAGTGTTCGTCCGATTGATTTTGTAATCGGATACGTCTTTATTTTCTTCAAGAAGTTTTTTAAGCAATTCGATTCGATTATTCATGCAAGTTTAGCCCTCACTTTGAGCGCGGGTCCGCCGTCGGTAACCCTCACCCATTCTTTATAACCTTTTCCGCACATTCCCGCGCCGATTATCTTCTTTCCGTCCGAAACCATCGTTATCGACTTGAGAAGTTCGGGAACGCTTCCGCTGATGACTACCGGCGAAACGTAATTGTCGGTGAGTTTGCCGTCGATTATCTCGATTCCGTATTCCGCGGTGCATTGTATCTGCCAGTTTTTGGGATCTTCCATTCCGTTGTTCGTTTCAAAAAGCATATATCCGCGCTTAACCGAAGCGATCATGTCTTCGAGTTTATCTTTCCCCGGTTCAAAGAAGGTGTTAGTCATTCTCGTATAAGCCTTTCTCTTATAACTCTCTCTTCTGCCGTTGCCCGTGGGGAGAACGCCGAGCTGACTTGCCGAAACGTTGTCGCACATTCCGGCGACGAGTACGCCGTCTTTTATTATCCGGGTATCGCCCGCAAGGACGCCTTCGTCGTCGAAGAAGAACGACGCCGCCGAAACGACCGCCGCCGCTCCGTCGCGCATATTCGTGACGGGCGAAGCGACGTATTTGCCCACGTATTCCTTGGCGAGCGCTCTGTCCTTTACGAACTGATCCATTTCCACGCCGTGACCGAACGCCTCGTGAGCGATGAGTCCGCTTATGGAACTGTCCGTTATAACGTCGTAAACGCCCGGTTTAATCGGTTTCGCTTTGGCAAGTTTTTCCGCTTTTGCGATAAGCGCGTCGATTTTGGTCGGCAATTCCGCCATTACGTCGGCTATCTTCGTGGAATAAGCGTCCTCTCTCGCGCGGACGATTTTTCCGTCGTTATAAATAGCGATAACCATCGCGTTCACCCAGCCGTAATACTGGTCGAGTTCTCTGTTTTTTGAAACGAAAAGTTTTGAAACCGTGAACGGCTGAAGATATCCCGTCGCGTTGACGACTTTGTCGCTCTTCGCTTTTGCCATATCCCTTACTTTTTTGCAGAAAGCAAGGCGTTCTTCGTCGGAATAATCGTCGAAGTCGTTTTCTCTCACGAAAGATTGAACGAGGGGTTCGTCGAGCGGTTCGCCCGGTTTGATTTCTTTATCCGTAAGGGTTTTCGACGGAACCGCCTCTTTGACGATTTTTTTCGCCAAGTCGCGGATATTGCCCGAGATATCGTCGAGCGAATACTCGAAATACGCTCCGCCGTTCCACATTCTCAGCGCGAAACCGCACTCTCCCGCGCCGTCGCGCGCGTTGGACGATTTGAAGTCGGCGGTATACAGCGAGGCTCTCACGTCCGTTCCTAAAACGCTGACGTAAGAGAAACTGTTGCCGAGTTCTTTAACGAGTTCCTTTGCGGCGTTGCGTCTGCCGTCAAGAAATTCAGAAAATGCCATATTATTTCTCTCCTGTTTTGTATTGATGATTTTATGTTTCAATTATATAATAGGATTTCGGAAAAGTCAAACGGATTATCCACAAAAATGCCGATGAATTATGTTCTTTGGTAAAAAATTGCCTTGTGGCAAATTGACGAACGACGGCAAACCTCGTTTGCCGCGTAGATTTCAAATGCTTTTTGTTTGTAATCATTTGCGGAATTTGCCGTTTCCCGCAAGCGGGAATCCCTCGGCAAGATTCGCTGACGCGGAAATAATACGAACGACGGCAACAAGTTGCCACGTACGTTCCAAATACTTTTTGTTTGTAATCATTTGCGGAATTTGCCGTTTCCCGCAAGCGGGAACCCCTCGGCAAGATTCGCTACGCGAATGCGAACGACGGCAAACCTCGTTTGCCGCGTAGATTCCGCTCAGGGGCAACAAAAAACGCGAAGCCAACACCTGATGTGTTGGCTTCGCGTTTTTTTGGTAGCCCCATGCGGAATCGAACCGCAGATTCTGCCGTGAGAGGGCAGCGTCTTAACCGCTTGACCATGAGGCCGTAAGTCGATTTCTGATTCAAGCCTGTTAATGATAGCATATTTTTTTCGTTATTGCAACCGTTTATCCGCCTTTCCCGAAAAAAATTTTTCCGATTAAGTTCCCAAATGTCTTGATTGTTGCGATTTCTCGGTTATACTTGCGCCAAATTCAACTGCTTCGGGGGTGATCGAAAAGAGGAATCGGGATTTTATCAAGCCCGGGAATCCGGCTAAGACATTCTCGGCTCCTTAGAAATATGGACGAGAAAACAAGACAGAAAATCGAAAAGGCGCTCGTTAAACGCGCTATCGGCTACGACACGACGGAAACGATAGAAGAGTTTGCGGAAACGGAGGACGAACTTAAACTCACCAAACGAAAAGTGACGAAAAAATCCGTTCCGCCGGATATTTCCGCCGCAAAACTCCTGTTCGGCATAACCGCGGACGACGGGGATATCGCGGAAATTTCCGACGACAACCTTGAAAAAGAAAAATCAAGACTACTAAAATTATTGGAGGACAAACCGAAAAATGACAATCGGCGAACAGATCAAAAAGCGAAAGATATCGGAAAAAGATAAAACGTACGACGAAATTCTGCGCGACGTTTTCTCCGATTTCTACAAAAGGCAGGAAGAAAGACGGGATCTCGAGCGACAATGGGAACTCGACCTCGAATATCTTCACGGCAATCAGTATTGCGAAATAACTCCGCGCGGCGAGGTGGAAGAAGAGGAAAAATTCTATTATTGGCAGAACAGAAGCGTGTTCAATCACATCGCGCCGATAATCGACTCCCGAATCGCAAGGCTCACGAGAATACGCCCCGTTATGAGCGTGAGAGCCGCCGGCGCGGAAGAAAGCGACATCAAAAACGCCAAACTTTCAACCGAACTCGTGAATTCGACCTATCAGAGACTGAAACTCGAGGACGTAATTTCAAAGACGACGGGCTGGAGCGAATCGTGCGGAACGGGATTTTACTTCGTGGGGTGGAACCCGAACGCGGGCAAACTGCTCGGCGAAGTGAACGGAACTCACGTTTACGAAGGCGATATAACGGTGGAATCCGTTTCTCCGTTCGAGATTTACCCCGATTCGCTCTGCTACGAAACGGTTGAACAATGCGAGAGCATCATAAGGGCGAGAGCGATGAAAGTTGCGGACATCGAACGACTTTACGGCATAAAAACCGAAGGCTCGGACGTGGACGTTTACGGCGCGTATAAAGGCGTTGCGGGAAAATCCGTCGCGCACGACAGCGCGCTCGTCGTCGAAAAATACGAACGCCCCTCTTCGGAATTCCCGAACGGCAGACTTATCATCGCCTGCGAAAAGGCAATTTTGTTCATGGGCGAACTCCCCTACGCGAACGGCGTGGAAGGAAGAAGAACTTTCCCATTCGTAAAACAGAATTCGATAGACAAATCGGGCTGCTTTTTCGGCATTTCGATGGTGGAAAGACTTATCCCCGTTCAGAAAGCCTACAACGCCGTGAAAAACCGCAAACAGGAATTTCTCAACAGGCTCACGATGGGCGTCGTCGCCGTGGAGGACGGCTCGGTGGACACCGACGAACTCGCGGAAGAAGGACTTTCGCCCGGAAAAATCATCGTTTACAGACAGGGTTCTACCCCGCCGTCGCTTATGGGAATGGGCGCGATCCCGACCGACCTCAACAGAGAGGAAGACAGACTTTTAAGCGAATTCATTCTCTTAAGCGGCGTGAGCGAATTCACAAGGTCGGCCGACTTCGCCGCGGGAACTTCCGGCGTGGCGTTGCAACTTCTCATCGAACAGGAGGACGCAAGGCTTAATTCCGTTACGGAAAATATCCGCGCCGCCGAAAAGGAAACGGCAAAGCATATAATAAGGCTTTTCAAACAATTCGCGACCGACACGAGGCTTATGCGAACGGCGGGCGATCACGGCAAAGTGGAACTGCACTATTTCAACTCTTCCGACATAAGTTCGGACGACGTGGTTTTCGACACCGAAAGCGAACTTTCGTTTACGCCCGCTCAGAAGAAAAGCGCGGTTTACGAACTTATAGGCGCGGGTTTGCTTTCCGATGCCAGCGGAAAAATGTCCGAAAGAACGAAGGCGAAAGTGCTTGAAATTCTCGGCTTCGGTTCGATAGACAACACGCTCGACATAGAGAGCCTGCACATAAATAAAGCCGCGGAAGAAAACCTTACCGGCTTTAAGCAGCCCATGGACGCGGACGAATACGACGACCACAAACTGCACGTTGCGGAACACACGAGGTTTTTGCTCTCCGCCGAAAGCGAAGCGGTGAGAAAAAACGAAACGACGAAGAAAAACGCCGTGGAACATTTAAGACGGCATAAACTTGCCCTGGCGGCGGAAGAAAACGCCGTCGAAATCGGCAACGAAATAAACATCAAATAAACTACACGAGGTGAAACGGGAATATGGAGCGAAACGATATTAAACAAACAGGTAACGAACAAACGGAGGTTGCGGCGCAAGTCGCGGAGGCGAAAAAAGACGAAGGCGCGGCGGCAACCGAAATCTCGTTGGGAAAATTTAAGGACGTGAAGTCGCTTCTTAAGGCGTACGGGAATCTTGAGTCCGAATTTACCAGACGCAGCATAAGACTCAGGGAACTCGAGGGAGAAATTTTAAAGAAGAACGAGGAAATAACGCGGCTTTGCGCTTCCTCCGGAAAGGATAAAATTTCAGGGGACGGCTCTGCGGCGCAGATAGCCGCGACAGACAAAGAATTTGCGGCGAATACAGCCGCCGCGGACAAGAAAGTTACGGCAAACGACGCCGCAACAAACGACGCGGACGCGACGATAAACCCGGCGGAAAAAGAATTTGCCGCCGAAAACGACGCGACGGAAAAACTTACCGCGGAGAACGCCGCGAAAAAAGAAAAAGACGTTTATGAAATTCTTACGGGCGGCGACGAGGACGCAATCCCGCCCGAAGAAAACAACCCAACCCCGCCCGCCGAAGCGAAAACAAGCGACGGCGGCGAGGTCCGGGAACAAAACCCGACGAGCGAAAAGACGGAAACCATCGACGCCGAAGAAGCCGTTAAAGCGTATCTTCTGCGCGTGTTCAAAAACAGACCGATCGCGCCGCCGGTGTTCGGAACGGCGGTGACCGCGCCGCCGAAAAAACCGAGAACGTTCGAAGAAGCCGGAAGGCTCGTTAAAACAAATCTCGGGCTATAAATCGATAAATGCTATAAATCTATTATTAATCGGAGGAATAAAATATGGTAACAATCAGCAGCGCAGACAAAGCGCTTAAAACACTCTATCTCGACGTGGTTGCAGAGCAACTCAACACCGAAATCAACCCCTTCCTCGCAAGGATCAAGCAGACCTCTTCGGACGTTTGGGGCAAGGAAGTAAGAAAACTTGCGCAGTACGGCGTTAACGGCGGTATCGGCGCAGGCACGGAGGACGGCGACCTGCCCATTTCCGCGGGGAATAACTACGAGCAACTCGTCTGTACCCTTAAAAACCTTTACGGCACGATCGAGATTTCGGATAAAGCGATGAGGGCGTCGGCATCGGACGCGGGCGCGTTCGTCAACCTTCTCAACGCCGAAATGGAAGGACTCGTCAAATCTTCCGCGCTCAACATGGGCAGAATGCTTTTCGGCGACGGAACGGGCGTAATCGCCAAGGTGTCTTCCGTTAAGGACAACACGATCACCTGCGCCGACGTCAAATCCGTCGTACCCGGCATGATGATCGACTTCTACGGCGCGGACGGCGCGAAACTCACCGTCGGCACGAGAAGAGTTAAGGACGTGGACAAAGCAAACAATACCTTCACCATCGACGGCGCGGGCGTAACTTCCACCACCGTTCCCGCGAACTCGCTCGTAACCGTTCAGGGTTCTTACAAGCAGGAACTCACCGGTCTTAAAGCGATTTTCGCCTCCACGGGCAACATTTACGGACTGAACAGAGCGAACAACAAATGGCTCGTTCCCTACATGAAAACTTCCGTCGGCGACATAAGCGAAACCGCGATCCAGGAAGCGATAGACTACGTCGACGAAAACACCGGCAGCAAAATCAACTTCATCATCTGCTCCGCCGGCGTTAAGAGAGCGTTTATGAAACATCTCGCCACCTACAAGAGAAACCTCGACGTGGAAAACCTCAAAGGCGGATTCAAAGCCCTCACTTACAACGGTATTCCCATCGTTTCTGACAGATTCTGCCCGAGCGGAACGATGTACCTTCTGAACACCGACGACTTTGCTCTTCATCAACTTTGCGACTGGCAGTGGCTCGAGGGCGACGACGGAAAGGTTATCAAACAGGTTGCGGGCAAAGCCACTTACACCGCCACGCTCGTCAAATACGCCGAACTCATCTGCTCCAGACCGTGCGGTCAGGCGATGCTCTCCGGCATAACCGAAGCGTAAAACCGCCGGAAAATCACTCATCAAACGGCATAAGTTGCCGTATAAGCCGATAAACGACGATTTGTGACAATCATTATTTTATCGGAAGAGCCGCAGGCGGTCGCTTTTAAAGCGACCGCCTGCGGCTAAAAAGGAGGACGAAAATGACCATAAAAGACATTATAAAAGACACCGCGAGAATCCTTGGCGACGAAACGCTTTACGCCGCGCTTTCCGACGCAACGCAGGAACTTTCGGGCGAAAACAAAGCGAAAACGGACGTGTTTTTAAAGTGTTATAACGACACTCTTGCCGAAGTGGCGACTGCATACTACCCTATAACGAAAGAGGAAACGATACAGCCCGGCAAAACGCTTTTTTCAACCCTTTCCGAAACGCCGCTCAGAATAAAAAGCGTGCGCGCGCAAAGCGGAGTCGCCCTCGTCTTCTCCGTGGGAGAGGGCTATCTCGAAACGGAAAAAGTCGCAGGGAAACTCACCGTCATATACGATTATATCCCGTCCGAAAAAACCGCGGACGGCGATTTCGAATATGAAAAAACGCCATTGGGCAAAACCGTTTTCTGCTACGGAATCGCGGCGGAATACTGCATGATCGGCGGGAGATATTCCGAAGCGGCAAACTGGGAAAGCAAGTTCAAAAACGCTGTCGCCGGGATAATTCAGCCGAAGAAAAGAGCGGGAAAAATAACGACTTCGAGGGTGTGGAAATGACCGCGAGAAAAACGAAAATAAAATCCCCGCGGGAACTCACCGTTAAGATAGACCCGATAAGGGGCTTCAACGACGTTCTCGCCACCGCGCCCGACGGATTCGTTTATCCGAGGACGATGGAAAACTTCGACCCGACGGACGGCACGCTCGTCCCCGGGGAAGGGTTCGACGTTCTCGAAGAATACGTTTGCCCCGCCGGCATAATGATTCGCAAATGTTACCTTTTCAAAAATTACGACATCAAAAACAATCCCACGCACAAAGTCCTGATTTACTGCGAAGATAAATATCTCTACGTCTGCCCTTTCGGCGGAGGAACGTTCACAAAACTGACCGCGACGACTTTTGATTCCGACCCCGTGGGAGTTCCGTACAATTACAACGGCAGAAACGTGATGATATTTTCAAAAAGCGGAGGCGGAATCTGTATTTTCGACGGAACGAAACTCACGATCGTTCCCGACGCGCCCGAAATCACTTCGATGTGTATTCACTTCGAAAGACTTTTCGTCACAACCCCCGGTTACAGAAACACGCTCTGGTTTTCCGACGACTTCAACCCGACAAACTGGAACGTTTCGCTCACCGAAGCAGGCTTCATCGAAATGGACGACCCGGGCGGCGACCTGATCAAAGTGGTGAGTTTCGGCGATTATCTTTACGTTTTCAGGAGTTTCGGAATAACGAGAATTTCGGCGTACACCGATCAGCGGCAATTTTCCGCAACCAACCTGTTTATCAGTTCGGGCAGAATTTTCGCCGATTCCGTAATCGTCTGCGGCGACTGTATTCTGTTTATGGCGACGAACGGGTTATACCGCTTCGACGGAGTAAGCACGCAGAAAATATCCGCCGGGTTTGAAAAAAGGCTCGCCGCCGACTACGTTTACGTTAAAGGAATGTATTTCAACGGTTACGCCTATATACGCGTCAAAGTTTATTACGACAACGTGAACACCGTTCAGGTTCTCAGGCTCGATCCGAGAACGCTCGAAGCCGTGCTGATAAACGGCGCGACGCTGAGCGATTTTATGATAATCGACTGCGACGGAAATTATCAACTTTACGGAACTTCGCCGGTTTTAAACAGAGTTTGCGCGCTGAACACCGAGGATAAACTCCTTTACGGCAATCCGCTCAAAATGATCTGGGAAAACGGCGAAAGCGACTTCGGCGTTCCCGCGCCCAAAACCCTCACGAAATTCACGTTTTATTCCAGGAGCAAAGCGACGGTTTCGTTTACGGTGGACGGAGTGAAACACTCTTACGTTACGGAAGGGAGCGACAAGCCGATCGTTCTGAAGCCGAACCTTAAAGGCGTTAAATTCAAACTGAGGTTCGACGCGAAAAGCGTTGACGCCCGCATCGCCGCGCCCGAACTTAAACTGGAGTATTATTCATGAAATACGAAACCGAAAAATACGCGGATATCCGCAAAACAAACCCCAACGGAACGGGTTACGGACGAATCGCCTACAACAAAGCCACCGAAAACGAAAAACGTATTTCCGCAGACGAAAAGCAGGCGACGCTCGACGAGGTGACCACCATATCCGAAACGGAAACGATCGGTCTGCTCTACGGCGACGTTCTGCAAAAAGGAATAAAATTCGAGGCGTGCGGCGATAAAGCGACGTTCGCTTTTTCCGCCGCTTTCGGCGGCGCGGACGGGGCTTCGGGATCCGGCAACGGCTCGACGACGGACGGCTCGACCGCCGACGGAACAAATTCCGTCACCGCGGAAATATATCTCAACGGAATCAGAATATGCGAAAAAGGGGACGGCGATTTTCCGCTTACCTGCGACGTTAAAACAAAGAACGGCGAAAACGTCGTTTACGCGGTCGTCGGCGGAGCGACGTCGAATATGACCGTCACTCTCACCGTTACGGGATACGTTAAAAAAATAAAAAAACCGGAAAGAATATACTATCTCGGGAGCGACTTTTTCGCCGTTTCCCGGGGCGACGCTCTGAGCGTTTACAAATACGCCGACGGACAATTCGACGCGAAGTTTCATCTCTGCGGACTGATTGCAAACAGCGCGACTTACTCGTCGAAGGAATCTTTGATTTACGTTTCGGGCAAAAGATTTTCCGGCACGCGGTTTATTTTCAAAGTAAGCCCGACGACAGGCGAAACGACGTTGCTGGACGACACACTCGATTATAGTTGCGGCGTGCTGATGAACAACGTGAAATTCAGGTTTTACTTTATAAAAAACAATTATATGAGCATGGCTTCGCTGACAAGCGGCAAATTAGGCGTCGCGGTTTCAAAAACGTCGCATATAAGCGAGGCTTACGCTTCGTTCTGCAAAGGCGGGGGCGATCTTATAACGAAAGACGTTCACGGGAATTTTCTGGCGCGAAAAACCGTTTCGGGCGTGATATCGAGTACGATAACGATTCTCGGAAAAGCCGTCGCGCCGGAACTCAGATATACCGACAGGAACGTCTTATTGCTCAGAAACGGCGACAAAGACGACGCGAAAACCTGCATTGCGACAAGATCCGGAATCAGACTTCTGCCCGGTAACGTCGTTTACGATCGCTCGCCCGTCGCGGAATCCGAAACAATCGCGGCGGGACTTGAGAACGGAAAACCCGTCGTGATACAAAAATCACAACAATAATTTCATCGGAGGACAAAAAATGAAAAAATCTGTTAAACTGCGCGATTTTCTCAGCGCCGCGGGAATTGCGGACGAGGACAAAGAAACTCAATACAAAAACTTTGAAAAAACGGTAACCCGCGCTTTGAAAAAGGTGTTCGGCAAAGAACCCGCCGGCGATAATTCGGCGACCGTTTTAAGCGCTGCGGACAAGAAAACCGAACTTCAGAACGAGTTGGACAATCTGAAAAAAGATTACGAAAACAACAAAGAACACACTTTCGGCGGCGTGACGATAAAAGATTACGAGCCGAAAGACTTCAACGGAAAAACCGACGAAGAAATAAAAAAAGAGGCGACGGATAAATACGAACCCGCTCTAAGCCGCGAAAAAGAGAATCTTACGGCAAAGAACAACGTTTCCGTGAGAAAACTCGCCGACGAGATAACCAAAGCCGAAACCGATAAAAAAGACAAGCTCGCAAAACTCGATTCGGATTACGCCGACGAATATGAAACCGTCAAAAACTCGATGGTGAAAAGAGGAATGGGAAGATCCTCTGTCTTCGGCGGCGAAGCAGAAGCGCTTAAAAACGCGCTCGACGCGGGAAAAACAAGCGTAAACGAATCCGCCGAGGACAAAAAAAGAACGTTAAGGCAGAACATCGACGACGCTAACGACGAATTGTACCGCAAAATAAAAAATCTCGACGCCGAAACCGCCGAGAAAATAAAAGCCGAAATCGAAAAGGTCACCGAAAAACGCGACGCCGAAAAAGCAAAAGTCGACGAATATAACCGCGCTCAGAAAGAAAAATACGACGCGCAGATAAAGGCGAGCGAGGCGAACGGCGTTAAGTACGACGAAAAACTCACCAAAGAATACGCGGCTTATTACGGCAATAAGTTCAGGGCGCTCTACAAGTATTACGTCGGTCTTGGCGAAAAAGCCGCGGAGCAAGCCGTCAAGGACAAGGCTTTCATTGTCGAAAATCTTGACGAAAACGGCTATAATACGCTATTGAAATACCTTAAATAAGCGGCTATAAGTCGATTAATCGAAAATTTTATATTTGAATGACAAGTTTTTCAAAAACAAGGCGGGGCGGCGAATTTTTTAATTCGCCGCCCCGCTCGCTTTTTTGCCGTCCGCCGAAGCGCGCATAGAACTTTATCGCTGTTTATCGACTTATAGACCGACTTTACGCTTTTATATACTATTCACGCGCCATTCTCTCGTTCTCTCGTTTTCGCGAATCGGCGCGCAGAGTTTTCTTTATCGGTATCCACGCCGGACAGGATTAAAACGAACCATAGCCGGCATAAGCGTTTTGTTTCCGGGTTTTACGTTTTATAATACTCCTCGGCTCTCACGCCGACGACTTTATGAAAAAGGACGGAGAAATAATTGCAATCGGAAAATCCGACCATCCGCGCAACGTCCTTCACGAGATATTTGTTGAGTCGCAGAAGATTTTTTGCCTGAGAAATCCTCATGCTCCGCACGACCGACATCACGCTTTCGCCCGTAACCTTTTTGTAAAGAGAACTCATATAGTTCGGATGAAGCCCTACGTTTTCCGCAATCACATTCATGCAGATGTCGGGATCGTTATAATTCTGCGCGATGTATTTATTGACTTTGTCCGCATAATATCCGTCGCTCGGAAGTTCGGTTTCCGTCCCTTCCTTTTTCGCAACGGACAGCAGAAGTTCCAAAGCAAGGCACGAGCATTTCAGGTTGGCGTACTCCTCGTTTCCGCCGTTCACGCCTTCGATGATGCGCGTGAGAACGGCTTTTGTCCTGAACCCCGATGTTTTCCCGACTACGGGAATATACATATCCTCCAGGGCTATAAACACCCTGTTGTCGCTTTTGCGGTATACCACTTCGTTTTCGTTGCAGACCGAAAAGGTATCGTCGTCGAAAAAAGCCATGCAACTGTGGTGGAAACGTCCTTCGATAGACGTTTCGTAAGCAATATCGGCGGGAGCGAAGAAAAAACCGCCGTCGCCGATAACCTCGTCAAGCCCGAGTTCGTCGCATCGCACGCGCATTCTGCCCTCTTCCACAAACGTCAATTCGTGATAGTTGTTGATTCGCGCTTTACACTTGATATCGCTGATCACGCACTCGTGGGCATACATCACCCTCGGCAGGGACTTTGCGGAAATTTTAACGAATTTCATAACGATTTTCTCCTTTTCTGCGTTTTGGCAAGGTTCGTTTTATTCTTAGCCGACATAAAGCGCCCGCGCAGACAATTAACGGACAAAACGAAAATCATCCGTTACAACCATTCTAACACACAATTTCTTCCGTCACAACCGAAAAATCGAAAAAAGGATCAAAGTTTTATCAGCGTTCCGCCGCCCGCGGCGAGCATATATTTTTTTCCGCCGCGCGTTATCACGGTTTCATTCTCGAAATCCCCGTTCACCGCCAAAGCGTAATCGCCGTTTTCCCCGGAAAACAATCCGATGAAAAGATCCTTTCCCTCGCAAGGCGATTCCGTTGTCGAAAAACGTCGATATTTTCCCGTACCGGCAACCCCCGTATGTTTCAGCGAAAGAAGAAGATTGCCCATTTTCGAAACGTCGGCATTGATTTCCTTCGCGCAGAAGTACAGATCGGTTTTCTTTCCTTCGCGATCGAGAAGTCCCGCACCGAAACCGTTTTCGTGAACGACTTCTCTATAAGTGAAATATAAAATTCCCTGCCCGCCATAGGCAAGCGTCGCAAACACCTGAAAACGCATCTGCGCGGCAGAAGGTTTTATGTTTTCGCCGAAAGACGCGCTCTGAATAAACGCCCAGAAAGGAAGTCCGTTTTTTCGGGCGCAGGCGGCGATATCGGAAAGATTTGAAAAGAAAGAATCGGCATGGAATCCGTCTTTATAAAAAGGATAATTGTCGTAACAGATCACTTTCGGCGCGCAGGTTTTAACGAAAAAATCGAGGTATTCTTCATACGTTTTGCCGTCTCTCTGCTTTTCCCGGTCGGAATATTCGGGATGAAGGTTGATAAACCCGAAAGTTTCCGGGCAGATCGACTGCACCGTTTCGTTGATCGCTCCGCAGATCCTCATCATTGCGGGAGAGGGTTCGTCCCATACGAAAATCCCGATCACGTTTTCGTCCTGCGTATATTCGGAAAGCCATTCTTTCAGCCTGCCGATTCCCGTAACGTTGCAATACGTAACGCGGTCGTCGTTCAGGAGAACTTTCAGCCCCGCCGCGGCAATCGCTTTTCTCTCTTCCTCTCCGCTGGAAATACTCGGTACGAAATTCACGCCGCAAGAACGAATCTCCTTAAGGTAATCGACCGAAAAATCGCTCCGGTAATAAGGTACCCACACGCCGATCGGAAACCCGCCGAGTTTTTCCGACATCTTCTGATTGAATGGATTCATTAACCTTTGACGCCTCCGATCGTCGTGTTCTGCATTATCGTTTTCTGAAAGATTGAAAACACCGTGATGACGGGAATGATCGACATGATCATCACCGCAAACAACAAGGGGTAATTCGCCTTGAATTGCATCCGCGAGATCAGCCCTTGCAATCCGACGGCGATCGTCACTTTTGACGGCGCGAACATATATATCGTGAAATAATCGTTCCACACGCCGATCGCGGATAATATAGCGACCGAAACAAGCCCCGGAATCGCCATGGGGAGCATGATTTTAAAAAACACGACGTAATCTCCCGCGCCGTCGATAAAAGCGGCTTCCGCATAACTCCAGTCGAGATTTTTGAAGAAACCGTACAGGAGAATGAAACTCGATCCGAACCCGCCGAACGCGCCGATAAAAATGCCGATATAAGTATCGTACAGTCCGATATCGTTGTACATTTTATACGTTGCCGCCATTGAGCCGACGGACGGAATCATCATAAGCACGAGCGCGGTTACGTAAAACGCAGAACTGCCGAGGAACTTATATTTTGCAATTATGTAAGCCGTCATTGCGGAAACAAATATGCTGATAAACGTGTTAACCACGGTGATAATCGCGCTATTGCCAAACATACCGATGATATTCACGCCGCTTACCGACAGGTGAATCGCATCGCTCCAATTTGAAAACAGCCATATTTCCGGCATGGACCAGATATCCCCGAAAAACTCAGGATTTGTCTTGAATGAATTGTAAAAACACCACACAAACGGAAACACCAACGTGACCGCGTACAGGGAAAACACGGCGAATATGATCCATATCGCCACCTTTTCCCCCGAGGTGAATTTTTTGATTTTATATGAGTTCTTCAATCTGCTCTTCTCCTCTTCCGACGCCCGCCGCAGAGAAGTTTTCTCTTCCCTGCGGCAACCGCGGAGTTTGCGTCAGTTATTTCGCTTTCTTTTTTGTTACGATCAGCCCGGATGCAAAAGCCGCCAGCGCGAGTAAGCCGGGAGCGCCGAAACTACCGAAGCATCCGCCCGATTCTTTGCCCGATTCCTCTCCCGAAGAACCGCTTTCCGGTTTGTTTACGCTTTCTTTGTTCGCGATTTCGATCGTAACAGGCGCGCTTTCTTCACTGTCGAAATAAGCCTTTCCGTCGCCCACGGCTTTCACCGTGATCGTGTACTCGCCCGCTTCGGTCGCGGAAAGAATATATTCCGTACCTTCGATTTTCTCGCCGGCAACGCCGTTCACCGTAACGATATATCCGGTTGCTCCGGCGACGCTTTCCCAGGTTACTTTTTTATCCGAATGGGAAAGAACGGGGGCGACAAGCGTTTCCGGTTTCTTTTCGTCGGCAATCGTTTTGAAGTTTTCGTAAGAAGCGTACTGTTCTGCCGTCCAGCCGTCCGTCTTTGTAACTCTGAGATTGTCGATTCCGAAATAGCCCGCTTCGGACGTGGAAAGGGAGATATATCCCGTACAATTTTCGTATCCGAAACTTGCAAGCAGTTTGTGTTCGCCGTCGGGCGCGCCGTTTTTCATCACGACGCCGTAAACTTCGAGCAAGCCGTCGTTCGCGACGATCTTTATGTTGACGGTTTCTTCGTAGAAATTAATCTTTCCGTCGCGGATTTGCGTCACCTGATCGGCGGCAAGTCCCGTTCCCATCGTTTCGTTGTACGCAAGCCCCGTTTCGTCCGAATTGATAAACTGTATGAGGTTATACGTATCGAACAACCTAAGCAGTTTCGTGTCGTTCCAGCCAGCCGTCGGCTCCTTTTTGCCGAATGAAACGCCGAGAGGAGAATAAAGTTCCGTACCGACTCCGCTTGCGGGTTTCGCGGTAAAACTTACGTTCCCGTTGCCGTCCGTCGGGCGATCTACCCACGCGTAGTTAATCCAGTCGAACTGAAGGATGAAATCGGCATAAACGCCGTTTATCGCAAAATGCGTACCGTCGCTCGTTCCGTCGAATTTTAAAATTCCGTCTTTCGCGACTATTCCGTGAGCGTTATTGCCGAGAGATACGGCGTTGTGAGTATCGTTTTCATAGTATTCGGGATTGATATACCCCGTGTTGAAGTTGTTTTCGAGATCTTTTCCGGTGCCGATTTCTTTTTTATAGGCGTTAATCGTAAACTCGGGGCTGAAAGAGATTTCCGCGCCCGCCGTTCCGTCGGTCATTATGCCTGCGTACCCTTCGAAACCGACGTCCGAATAGGTCGCGACTTCCTTGCCGTCTTTATAAACAATCAGCCTGCCGTCCGCTTTTCCTATGAGTTTTAACGAATGCATATCGTCGCTCATCACGCCGAGATCGGTCGATTCGCTCGTCTTTCCGCCGGAAATCAAGCTCATTTTCGTCGTTACGGAGTTATCGTTGTTTGCTGTGTTTTCAAACGCGAGCGTAGCCGCCGACTCGTCGCCGAAAGACACGTTTTCGTCTTTCATTCCGAGGACGATTCCGGCTTTCCCCGCCGTGGAAGTAACCTTGATCTGCGTTTCGAGATCCATTACGTTTTCAAGCCCTTCGCCCGCCGTCACTTTCAACGCGGAAACGAGTTTATCCGCCGTGGAAAGTCTGAGATAAGAATCGTTCACTATGTTTCCGTCGTTTTTATACAGTTTTCCGTCCTGCGGAACGCCCGTGGTATCGAACACGTTCGCGTCCGAAAAATCGCTTTCGAAAATCGCCGTTCCGTCTTCTTTTCTTAAGGCGAAATTATCGATCACGATATCGCCTTCGAAATAAACGTGCGCGTAATGAGCCTCCTCGGTCAAGGTGCAAAGTTTGTAGAGAACGCACCCCTCCGCGTAATCGGCGTTTTCGTCCGCCAACGATTTTTTATAGATGATTAAATCCCCGCGCGAAGAATCTTCCGGATTGATGCGGAACCAGAAACGATAGCGATAACCCGCTTCGAGCGTGGTATTCACGGCGTTCCACACCGCTTTTCCGTCGCCGTTCGAGCCGTAGTTCGTACCCGCGCCGACGTCTATTCCGATCGACGAAAGATAAATGTTGCTCGCCGCGCCGTTTCCGAAGTTAGTAACGTAACCGGAAAGGTTGAGTTTCGTTGTCGCGGGGTTTGTTTTCAGAACGTCCATCTCCACGAAATATCCGGTGTTTGCGGGAACGGTGGCATAGGGGAAAATACGATATCCCGGCCACGTCGCGTTCGTTACTTTGAACACTTTGCCGTTGTTCGAAACGTCGATGTTGTTCTTATCCCCCACAACCGTCCAGTCGGCGGCGTTGATTTTGCCTTTGTTCGTAAGAAGGCTCGTAACCACGGCGGTGCGTTTCGTCGCCGCGTCGGCCTTCTTCGCCTGCCTTGCGCCGACAAGCGGCGAAAGGACGAGCGCCGTTGCTATCAGGCAAACGGCAAGTTTCGATAAAAGTTTCTTCATAAAATTTTCCTCCCGATATTTTACCCGAAAGCCATTCGTCTGCGTCCGGCTTTCGGTTGTTTTTTATATGCTATTTTTTATATGCGGATTTTCTCCGCTTGTTTTATCCGGCGGCAGGGCGATCCCGCCGCTTTCCGTCGTATGCCAGACAAGAATAATACGAACCGTGGTCTAACGGCGTGTTTTTGACTAATACTGTGTTGCGCTCACGGGTTATACGGACAGTATTAACCCATTCGCGCGCCTTGTCTTAGTCTAAAAACATACCGTTAGACTTGCCTGCAACAAAAACGCCGATATTTTTGATGATTTGTTGCAAAGGCGAGGACGGTAATACTGTATGTATACTATCCGAGAATTTGCAAAAAAGCGCATAAATAGTGGCGTTTTTGCAGGGTTCGTATTATTCTTGTATGGCATGCCGACACCGCAATCGTCGACGGACTCAATATTCGTATGCGGGGAAAACCTTTTCCACCAGTTTTCTGAGCAACACCACGATCGGTGTTCCGACGGCGGCGCATATCACGCCGATCGTCGCGCCCGTGGTAAGGCTCCCCTCCGTTCTGATCGCGTTCACGATATAAAGTCCGATTGTATAAGTCGCCCCGTCCGGTCCGCCGTTCGTAAGAAGCATCGGCTGCAGAAACAGGGTGAAAATTACCGGAACGCCCATCATCATAAGGGTTGCCATGAGCGACCCGGTGAGCGGAAGAGTGATCACGAGCATTTCGCGGAAAATCCCAAGTCCGTCGAGCCTGCCCGCTTCGATCATTTCCGTCGGAATCCGGCTCATAGCACCCGAAATCAGAATAACGTTCGAACCTACGCCCGCCCACACGCAATAAATCAGAACGGTAGGCATCGCCGTTTTCACGTCGCCGAACCAGCCGAGTATGGGAATAACCCTTTCCAGCCCGATCAGCCTCAAAAAGGGATCGACGATGCCGATACGGCTGTCGAACATAAAGGAAAACAACATCGTGAGAACGACCGTAGATATAATCGACGGCAGAAAGAACAGAACGCGGAACATACCCGCAAGCGGCATTTTCTTATACATGAAGAACGCCGAAACAAACGCAAGCGGCAGGATAACGAAATCGTTCACCACGAAAAACAACACCGAATTGACGATCGCTTTGCCCATAACGCTCCCGGGCGACGAAAACGATTTGAAAAACTCCTCGTAATTAAGAAATTTAACGAATACGTATTTCCCCTCCGAATTGCTGAATTTCTGAAAGGACAGCGCGAACGTATCCACGTTGACGTAAAACGTGAATATGAGAAAGTGCAGCAGCGGAACGGTGATGAACGAGGCGATAAACAGCCTGCGTTTCCACGCGAGCCTGCGCTTTTCTTTTGCAATATCGTTTGTCATCGCCGCCTCACAGATTCGACTTCGCAACCCAGTCGTCCCAATTGTTGTCCGCTTCGACGTATTCCACGTTGCAGAACCGCAAAGGAGTCGTTTCGCCGCGGATCAACGCCGAATAAGGTTGCCCGCCTATGTATTTCTGCGCGTAGCCGTACATATACACGCCCGCCCTCGAATAATCGAAGAAAGTCGCGCTTTCCGAACGGATTTTCATAACGTCGTCGTTGAATTTGCTGAGACCTTCTATCGCAGTCAGATCGTATCCGAACGGACGAGGACTGCCCGTAATCTTCGTGTAGAGGGCAAGCATATCGTCTCTCTGCATATACGCGAGAAATTTTTTCGCTCCGTTCTTGTTCGCCGCGCCCTTCGGAATGAAAATATAATCCGGCGGCGCGGTGTAATTCACCTTAACGTAATTGCCGTTTTCGTCCTTTTTTGCCGTGGAAATATAAGGCACGCTCATCATGCCCATCGTGAAATCTTCCGACATGTTCGTTTTCATCTCGCACTCGAGCCAGTTCGCGTTCAGAATCATCGCCGCGGCGCCGCCGATAAAGTCCATTTGCGAAGAAGTGTGGTCTTTACCCATGCTTCCCGGAATACAATATCCCTTTTCGGGAGCGTAAAACCGCAAAAACTCTTCAAGCGCCTGCTTTTTGCCGATGGCGGGCTGTTCGGTCGCATTGTAAATTTCGGGCGAGCCGAATTCGAAAAATTTCTTCACCCCGTCCACGCCGCTCGCCTGCATCCACCAGGTCATGCCGATATAATCGAAATAACCGCCTATCTTCCCCGGGTATGCGAAGGGCTTCACCTTTCCGTTCGTGTCGGCAAGAATCTTTTTGCAAAGTTCTTCCAATTCGTCCGTGGTTTCCGGAATCCCCCAACCGTACTGCCCGAACATCTTCACGTTGTAAACGATGCCGGTAACGGTGTCGTTCCAGGGCATGATGTAATAATGCGAACCTTCGTTTGTTTTATAACGGGCGTAGTCTTTATAATTTGCGTCCGTTTTTTCTTCGATCGTCTTTCCGTTTTCCCCGTCGACTTTTTCGGAATACACGTCGTCAAGCGGCTCGAGCCAACCGCGCGAAGCGTAGTTTTCCCATGCGGAATTGAGCGGGAAATATAAATCGCTCAGGTTTTTGCCCGATTCGAGTTTTGTTTTAAGCGAACTTGCGAGAGACGGATCGCCCTCGAGGTCGATCTCGTATTCCTTGTTTTCCAGCACGAAACTCTTCGCAATTTCAATAAGCCATTCTCTGCCGAATCCCGCTTCCGTGAAACCGATATCTATCACGCTTAAAGAAGAAGTATCCGCGCCTTCCGCGTAGATTCTGTCGCCGTTGTTCACCACCACGACGCCGCCTGCGACGTCCGTCCGGTTGTTACCGCAAGCCGTGAACCCCGCCGTAAGCCCTGCGACCATCGCAAGACATAAAACCGCCGATAAAATTTTTCTCATGCCGATTCCTCCGTATTTTTATTTTAAAGATAAAGGGGGATGACAAACGCCCCTTCGCTTGCTTTCAGATCCAGCGTCAGTTTGCCGTTCTGAGGTTCGGTCACGGTTTTCTTTCCGTCCCGACCGATCACGATCGCCTTCGTGCAGTTATTAAACGAGATCTCGATCCGATTTGTTTCCTCGGACGACGGCGCGTCGTAATTCACAACCATAAATCCGTCTCTTTCTTCTTCGTCTTTGAACGCGCCGGCGAGCGCGTCTTTCCGACACGAAAAACTCCTTATCCTCGCATGGGAATTATCCGTTTTATAATAGTTAAAAGCGGCGTTGCTTCCCTTCGCGTTGTCCGAGCCGATAAAGTTCATCGTTTTTTGCAGAGAAAACCGCATATAAACGTCTCCCCAGGCGGCGATTTCGTTGTTAACCGTTTTCACGTAATCATATTTCGCGGTCGGCGTTCCGTCCAGAGCGATAATCGCCGGCGTGAAACTTTCCGATCCGCCGTATCCGGGCGAAAAATAACAGAACCACTGTATCGCCTTCTGCCCGTAAGCAAGAGCGCAGTTCAGCTGCAGGCGCAGATCTGCCTCGCAGTCAGGTTCTTTCATCGAGCCGAAACCCATTGCCTGCAAAAAACTCCACGTTTTCGGTTTCGACTGCATGTTGTTGCAAAGTTGCATATTATACAGGAAATCGTCCTTTAAAACGGTGGTATTACCCGGGCCTTTTTTCAGAGGATAATTGTCGTAACAAACGTAGTCGAGTTCCAGAGTTTCGTATTGTCTGAGATATTCTTCATAATCGTCGCAACCGGTCTGTAAGTTGGTCGCGTAAACGGGAAACAGGTTAAGATAGAACATTTTGTCCGGCAAAGCCGTCTTATATCTGCGCGCGGCTTCCGCAAGACGAGGAAATTCGCTCGCGTTCGGCTCGTCCGTGATCATGTTTCCGTAAAAACTATCGTAATCGGCATAATCGACGACCGCCCTTCTGATCTTCACCGTCGCTTCCTCATCAGTCAGCGTGGAATCGAAAAGAATCTTGTTCAATTCCGTATCCCACACGAGTTGACCGAGTCCGTATTTTTCCGCCGCCTCGCACAATCTGACGATGTGTTCCGAAGAGAACAAGCCGTTCGGCGTAGAAGCCAGAGTAAACCCGGCGTCGGCAATCATTTTATACTGCGCGTCGAACTCTTCGTCCGTCCACGCTTCGGTTCTCAAAACTCTTCCGGATTCGTCCGTATACGTTTTGTATTCGGGGATTCCTACCCACATACCTATGGTGAATTTTTCTTTTCCCGCCGTTTCGAGGTAATCCGGCATCGTTTCCTTCTGCATTTCCGGCGCAGAACCCGATTCTGCGGGCGTTTCGCTGCCGGAAACCGTTCCGCCGCCACACCCGACAAGCGCGGCGCAAAACACGCTCAGCGCGCAGGCAATCGCCTTTTTCAAAAAGTTCATTTTCGTTCTCCCTTTTTCTGTTTTATTTGTTTTATTTGCGTTTTTGTCGTATTCCGTTGCGATTTCGCCCGTCGATTTCTCCGTCGCGAAGATCGCGTTCCCTTTTCGTTTTCATTATGCCATAGCCGATCCCGTTTGTAAACACCAAAAATATAATATACCTTTGTTTTTCTAAGACAACAGATCGAAAAAAAGAAAGTCCGCCTTGACGACAAAAGCATTTCAACGCCCTTTTTACCCCTGAAAAACGATTATAAATCCCTTATTCGAAAAGAATTCCGGGCAAAAAAACGGTTATCCCGAAATTTTCCTGTTTTAGTCGAACTTTGAAAACGGAAGATATCCGCATCGCCGCAACCCGATTTTAAATCGATTTTTCCCCTTAGCCGAGAGAGATTTGAACCACATAAGTTTTAACGGCGCAAAATTTGCAAAAT
>ERZ780139.155-NODE-155-length-69651-cov-5.581571_pt1 | contig 69651 bp, 56 predicted proteins | sample MGYA00511476_ERZ780139 | MGnify/ENA primary metagenome ERZ780139 (study PRJEB29588, sample SAMEA2158190) | human gut metagenome | biome: human gut; feature: human-associated habitat; material: faeces | place: Denmark | collected 2008/2010 ... | reverse complement strand
GCCAAACTCGGACACATCGACGAACATGAATACAAGGTTACGAATACGCTGATAAATCATAAATTTATTGATTCCGACGACTATATTTACGTTGAAATCGGCGACGGAAAATACTACGTTATCGACAAGGACAGCAACTTGTATTACGTCTGGAACAATTTCTATACCGTTAAATTAACGGGTGGTTACGCGGCGGCGCAATGTCAGATTGTAAGAGAAATCAAGGGCGTATTCGACTACTCGAAAATAATAGAATTATTTAAGTAAGATTTAGCGTTTTGATTTATGTTGTATTGCGATATTGCCGAGGGCAAATTAACGAACGACGGCAACAATGTTGCCGCGTACTCGTCACGATACCCCTGCCAACAAAAAAGAGAGAGCAAAATGCTCTCTCTTTTTTGTTGGCAGGGGAGACGCGATTCGAACACGCAACCTACGGTTTTGGAGACCGCTACTCTACCGTTGAGCCACTCCCCTATCAAGCCTGTTCATTTTACAATAATTCAAAACGAAAGTCAAGAATTTTTAATTGTTTTTTGAATTTTAAACAAAAAATTTATCGTTGAACACAACGCTCGGATTATCGGGAAACTTCTTTTTGCATAGTTCGTGATAATCTTTCGCTTCCCGATATTCGCCTTTTTCAAACAAAAGCGCAACGAGTCTTAAACACGGTTCGATAAAATCGTACTTCGTTTCATGAAAAAAACCGTTGTTTTCATCCTTGCATATAAGCGACATTTTATAGTAATTTTCAGCCATAGAGAGCGAGAGATTTTTCTTGTAATAATCCCCGAGCAAACAAAGCGTTCTTGAGTCCGGACCGAACTTTTCGAGCGCGCAAAAAAGATATTTCTCACAGTCTTTTCTCCCAAGCTTATCATTGCAGATGAAAAGAGAAAGCAATGCGTCCCATTCGTTTGCGTGATAAAGATTTTTGCAGGATAAGTATTTTTCAAGTTCTTCGACGCACTTTTTATAGTCACCGAGATAAAAAAATTCCTTTGCGTAATAATATTGCTCTCTTGAATCAAGGACAGCGCCTTTTTCTATGTTGCGTTTGAAAATGTCGAGATTTCTCGTCGGCGAACACGGTCGCATTTTTTTATGAACGACTTTTATATCGGAATATGCAATTCTGCCGAACGGCGGTACACACTCGTGAATAAACCCTTTAAACCGCGCAAGCGGACAATTTTTCATCAGTCGTTCTCTGTAGAATTCAAACGACGGATTACCTTTTTCGTCCGTTCCGGCATAGTATTTCATCATATAAGTATCGGCAGATTCTTCCGATTTTTTCAGATTGTTTATTTTTTCTGCGTCCTCCGGCATCACGATATCGTCAGCGTCGAGCCAGAACAAATAATCGCATTTCGCTTTTGAAAACGCGTAATTTCTCGCGGCGGAAAAGTTGTCAATCCACTCAAAATCGTATAATTTATCGGTAAACTTTCTCACAATTTCTTTGGTTTTGTCACTACTGCCCGTATCGACGACAATAAGTTCATCGGAAAAACCTTTAACAGATTCAAGACATCTTTCGATAACGTCCTCTTCGTTTTTTACTATCAGACATACCGATATGCGCATATACTCGCCCCGCTTTCTATATTATATGCCGACACGCAATATGAGTGACAGTAAAACGATTGTTTTCATAATATAAATATGAGAGGCTTTTTTGTTGTTGCAAAATCGCGCTCGAATAATTTATAAAACAAAAAGGAGATAATATGTTTGACGATTTATGCACTCTTTTATTCGGCTGCAACAGACCGAACGAAAATTGCGCAAATAACGCTCGACCGCAAAGACCTTGTTGCAGGAAAAATCCGTTAATAGGTCCGACGGGACCGCGCGGACCTATCGGACCGACAGGGCCGACGGGGCCCGCCGGCGGAATAACAGGACCGACAGGACCGACCGGGCCTTCGGGGGCAACAGGAGCGACAGGTCCTACCGGGCCGACCGGAATAACCGGACTTACGGGATTTACAGGTCCCACAGGAGCAACCGGGCCCACAGGTCCTACCGGCGCAACAGGCGAAACCGGAGCAACGGGTGCAACAGGTCCTACCGGACCTACCGGGCCGACAGGAACGGAAGTTCAAAGCGCAGAATTTACCGCAACAAACGAAACGGTTACGGCGGGCGGAAACGCTACGCTCACAGCCGGAACGGCTACTGCAAACAACGAATCGGCAACCCTTGCCGACAACAATCAGGAGATAACTCTTCAACCGGGAACGTATATTATAAATTACAGCGCAAACGTTACGGGTGCGACCGGCACGGCCGAACTGGCTTATTACCTTAACGGAACGCAGATTCCCGCAACTCTTTCGCAGCAAACCGTAGCGGCGACAACGGACGTTGCAAACCTTGCCAATCTTCATATTCTTAACGTCACCGACGAATCGACCTTAACGCTGAGAAACCCCGGAACGAACAGCGAAACGCTTAACAATCTCGTTACGAACGTTACTAAAATCGGCTGATGAATTTTAAATAAAAAATCAAACGATAAAAACGGGTTACCCTTTTCGGGTAACCCGTTAACATTTTCAATTCTGATTATATCTTTGTATTTCCGCCTTTGAGAATAACGTCGTGATAACCGCCCTCTACGATACTCGTCTGAGAAACGAGCGTGAGTTTTGCGTTTTCCTGTAGATCGGGAATGTTCGTAACGCCGCAGTTACACATCGTCGATTTGATCTTATACAAAGTCTTTTCGACGTTATCGTGCAAAGGACCCGCGTAAGTTACGTAAGAGTCGACACCCTCCTCGAACGCGAGTTTGTTCTTGCCGCCGAGATCGTATCTCTGCCAGTTTCTCGCTCTGTTACTGCCCTCGCCCCAATACTCCTTAACGTAAGTACCGTTGATGTTTAGTTTAGGCGTGGGACTTTCGTCGAAACGAGCGAAATATCTGCCGAGCATTACGAAATCCGCGCCCATCGCAAGCGCGAGCGTTATGTGATGATCGTGAACGATACCGCCGTCCGAACAAATAGGAACGTAAATTCCCGTTTTTTCGTAATATTCATCTCTCGCCTTGGCAACTTCGATAACCGCCGTTGCCTGACCTCTGCCGATTCCTTTCGTTTCGCGGGTTATACAAATCGAACCACCGCCGATACCTATCTTGACGAAATCCGCGCCCGCTTCGGCAAGGAACAAAAATCCGTCCTTATCGACAACGTTTCCCGCGCCGACTTTAACCTTATCGCCATATTTTTCTCTTATGAATTCGATGGTTTTTTTCTGCCAGCAGGTGTAACCCTCGGACGAATCGATACAAAGAACGTCCGCGCCCGCTTCTACGAGAGCGGGAACTCTCGTTTCATAATCGAGCGTGTTGATACCCGCGCCGACCATATATCTCTTCTCTTCATCGAGGATCTCTCTCGGGTTGATTTTATGTTCGGCGTAATCTTTTCTGAATACGAAATACATAAGATTACCCTTATCGTCCACAATGGGAAGAGAGTTGAGTTTATGCTCCCAGATAATGTCGTTCGCTTCTTTAAGCGACGTTTTTGCCGGAGCCGTAATCAATTTTCCGAGCGGAGTCATAAAATCCGCAACCTTGTCTTCGAGATTCATCCTGCTCACTCTGTAATCTCTGCTCGTAACGATACCGAGGAGTTTACCATTGCAAGAACCGTCGTCCGTGATCGCTATCGTGGAAAATCCGTTTCTTTCTTTAAGATCGATAACGTCGGCAAGCGTGTTATCCGGCGTGAGGTTAGATGCGCTCACAACGAAACCCGCTTTATAATTTTTAACTCTCGCGACCATTCTTGCTTCGTCTTCAATCGACTGCGAGCCGTAAATAAAACTCATTCCGCCTTCTTTGGCGAGCGCGATTGCTAAGGTGTCGTTGGAAACCGACTGCATTATAGCCGAAATCATGGGAATATTGAGTTTTATCGGCTTTTCGCCTTTTTTGAACTTACAAAGCGGCGTGGAAAGGTCGACGTTAACAGGAACACATTCGGGCGAAGTGTAACCCGGAATCAATAAATACTCGTTAAAAGTGTGACAAGGTTCGTTATAAAATTTCGCCATTTCTTCTCCGATTTTGACTGAAAACCCTTTTTAAAAAAACGGTTTCGTCAAGGTAAATTTTTTCTATTATACATTAATTTTATCAGTTAAGCAAGCAAATCAGCAGTCTTTTTAAATATTTTTCAGGTATTCGTCAATTGCCTTCGCCGCGCGTTTTCCCGCGCCCATAGCAAGAATAACCGTAGCCGCGCCCGTTACCGCGTCGCCGCCGGCAAAAACTCCCTTTCTCGTCGTTTCTCCGTTTTCGCCTGCGGTTATGCACATATGAGAATTCGTTTCGATTCCTTCGGTTGTGGAAACGATAAGCGGATTCGGCGAAGTTCCGAGAGCCATGATAACGCAATCCGTATCGATAATTCTGCCGGCCCCCTCTTTGACAATCGGCTTTCTTCTTCCGCTTTTATCTGGTTCGCCGAGCGTCATTCCGACAACTTCCATTCCCGTGACAAAATCGCTTTCATCGACAATAATTTTTATGGGATTAGTTAAAAACTCAAACTTAACGCCCTCTTCCTTCGCGTGGAAAACCTCTTCTTTTCTTGCAGGCAGTTCCTCTTCGCCGCGGCGATATACGACGGTGACGTCCGCGCCGAATCTGAGCGCCGTACGGGCGGCATCCATCGCAACGTTTCCTCCGCCGACAACCACAACCTTTTTTGCCTTAAAAACAGGCGTATCGGAATTTTCGTAGAAAGCGCGCATAAGGTTGCTTCTCGTCAAAAATTCGTTAGCGGAAAAAACGCCTTTCGCCGTTTCGCCCTCGATACCCATAAAACGCGGCAAACCCGCGCCGCTCCCGATAAAGACAGCCGAAAAACCCTCTTTTTCAAACAAATCGTCTATCGTGACCGATTTCCCTATAATAACGTTCTTCTCAAAACAAACGCCGAGACGTTTCAGTTTTTCGATTTCTTTAAAAACCACTTTTTCTTTAGGCAGACGAAATTCGGGGATTCCGTAAGTCAGCACACCCCCGAACTCGTGTAAAGCCTCGAAAACCGTAACGGGATATCCTTTTTTTATAAGGTCGCCCGCGCAGGCAAGCCCCGACGGTCCGGAACCTATCACAGCAACTTTTTTATCTTTTTTTTCTTCGGTTTTCAGGTTGCCGTAACCGTTTGCGTTCGATTTGTCGGCAACGAACCGCTCGAGTTTTCCGATAGAAACCGCATCGCCCTTTATCCCTCGGACGCATTTGCCCTCGCATTGCGTTTCCTGCGGGCAAACCCTTCCGCAGACGGCGGGAAGCGCGGAACTTTCCGAAATGATTTCATAGGCTTTTTCGATGTTTTTGTTCTTGACTTCGGCTATAAACGACGGAATGTCTATCCCGACAGGACAACCCGAAACACACGGCTTATTCTTACAATTAAGACATCTTTCCGCTTCGGAAACCGCCTCTTCATCCGAATAACCAAGGCAAACTTCCTTAAAATTCTTCGCTCTTATCTCGGCAGGCTGTTCGCCGACCGGAATTCTTTTGGTTTTATCAGTCATTTTCGCCTCCGCAAAACCCGCAGCCGCCGTGGTGCGTTTCGCCCTCTTTCGCTTTTAAATACGCTTTGCCTTCTTCCTTTTTATAAAGCGACATACGCTTTACGCACTCGTCGAAATCAACTTTATGCCCGTCGAATTCGGGACCGTCTACACAGGCGAATTTAACCTCGCCGCCGACCGTTAATCTGCACGCGCCGCACATTCCCGTCCCGTCGACCATTATGGGATTCATGCTGACAATCTGCTCTATGCCGAGTTTTTCGGTAAGAACGGAAACGAACTTCATCATTATGACGGGACCTATCGCCACGCAAAGATCGTAACTATTGCCGTTTTTTACAAGTTCGGAGAGTTTATCTGTAACAAGACCTTTAAATCCGTAACTGCCGTCATCCGTGCATACAAAAATGTTTTTCGCGTATTTTTTCATCTCGCTCTCAAGGATAACGAGATTTTTCGTCTTCGCGCCGATAATAACGTCCGGCGAGAAGCCTCTTTCCGCAAGATATTTAACCTGAGGGAAAACGGGAGCCGTACCGACTCCGCCGGCAACGAAAACAATATTTTTATCTCTTAACTCGTCGTCGCTTTTATCGATAAGTTCGGACGGATTACCCAACGGACCGACGATATCTTCAAGACAATCTCCGACAGAAAGTCTGCTCATTTTCAAAGTCGTCGCGCCGATAATCTGAACGACAAGCCTGATCGTTCCGTTTTCTCTCGAATAATCGCATATCGTGAGCGGAATACGCTCGCCGTTTTTATCGGTTCTGACGATGACAAACTGCCCCGGAAGACATTTAGCGGAAACCCTTGGGGCGTGAACGTCCGTCATAAAAATATTGTCGGACAAAAAATCTTTTTTTACTATTTTATACATTCCAAACCTCTGTTTTAATCATTATATATTTTTTTATCCGCAAAGTCAATCGGGAGAAACAAGGCGTAAAATAAAAAAAGCGTATTCTCGAGAACACGCTTTTTGTTTTTTATCTTTCCTCTCGGAAGTAATTTATGCCGAGCGATGCCGGCGGCTGAATTTTTTTGCTGCCCGTTATGCTTACGGCAAGAAGAACGACGACCGTCACGACGTAAGGAATAAGCCCTAAAAGCGCGTTCTGCGCCGCGGAATTCAATCCAAGTTTAGTACTTAACGAATCGAGAGTTCCGAAAACAACCGAACCGATAATCGCAAAACCAGGATTCCACAAACTGAAAATAACGAGCGCGATCGACAACCAACCGTAAGACTCTATAGTTGAATAGTTTTCATACATACCCTGCGCAAAGTCCATAACGTAGAACAGTCCGCCAAGTCCCGCGATTGCAGAACCGATAAGAATGGCAATGTACTTATACTTGTTGACTTCTATACCGACTGCGTCTGCCGCGGCGGGATTTTCGCCTACCGCTCTGAGCCTTAAACCGACTTTCGTCTTTTTCAGTATTATAAGAGCCGCAACGGCAATAGCGACCGCGATATAGAAAAGCATTCCGTAAGATAAAAACAATTCGCCGAATGCGCCGAGTTTATCCGCAAACGGAAGCGACTTTGCTATATAAGTACTCGCCGGGCTTAACAGTTCGTGGTTTACGTAGTTATCCATTATAAACTGCGTAAATCCCGCGCCGAACGTTGTGAGAGCAAGACCGGAAATGTTCTGATTGCACTTTAACGATACGGTTAAAAACGCGTAAATTCCGCCGAGAATAGCCGCGAATAGCGCCGCGAAAACGATGGCGAACAATAAAAGCAGAATATAATTCGGGGCGTTAGGATTGGAAAGCGTGGACATATAAACAGAAACCCCGAGGCATCCTCCGGCTGTTCCGCCGCACATTATTCCCGGAATACCGAGGTTGAGGTGACCGGATTTTTCGGTTACGATTTCACCGACGCAACCGTAAATAAAAACAGCCGAAAATCTTATCGCGCTTTGCAAAAAAGATATCATAAATCACATACCCTCCTCTGTTTTCTTTTTCTTAAAAATTTTCTTGAAAAAATCGACGATTTTGAGATTTTTTCTGAAAACGACTTTATATTGAATAAAGAATGCGCACGCGATGATGAAGAAATAAACCAGACCGATAACAACGTTTGCCGTGGAATCGTTGGTAAGGGCGAAATCCATTCTTACCTGTTGCATACCGCTCGAAACAAACATAACGAGAGCGCACGTGAAAATCATCATCAAAGGATTGCAGTTTGCAAGCCACGTCGTCATAATCGCCGTAAAGCCCATGTTCTGAACGGTATTCGTTCCTATCGTGTGCGACATTGCTCCGGTGAGCATAAGACCGACGATACCGCATATTGCGCCCGATAAGCAAAGGGTTCTGATGATTACTTTTTTAACGTTTATACCGATATATCTCGCCGTATTCGGGCTGTCGCCGACGACCGAAAGTTCATACCCGTGCTTGCTGAATTTCAGATAAATCCACATAAACAAGGTGATGAGCGCGCCGACTATAATCGTGAGCAGATAAGGATTTCCGATTTGCGGAATATTTCCGTATGGAATAGGTTGAAGGTTTCCCGATCCGCTTTTAACCCATACCGCAACGAAAAACGTTACGAGTCCCTGAGCGATATAGTTCATCATCAACGTTAAAAGAGATTCGTTCGTGTTAAAAAACGCTTTGCACAGCGCGGGGATAACCGCCCATATCGCGCCCGCAACGATACTCGATATTACCATAAACAGAATAACGAGCCCGTCGTTCATTTTTCCGCCGAGATAATACATGCAGGAAATGGTGGCAAGTCCGCCTATAAGAACTTGTCCGTTTGCGCCGAGGTTCCAGAACTTCATTTTGAACGCCGGAACGATCGCCATCGAAACGCCGATCAACAGCGCGGTTTGTTGCAAAAAGTACCAGATTTTACGGGACGAACCGAAAATTCCGCTGAAAAGCGACATGAAGAACGAGAACGGATTACCCTCGCCTCCCGACGCTATAGTACAGATAAGTCCGCCTAAAAACAGGGAAAGGACTATCGAAATCGCGTATATCGCAAATTTTTTCCGGAACGTTATTTCGTCGCGTTTTGCAACGTGGAAGAGAGGTTCTTTGACTTTTTTGTCGTTTACACGAGCGGTTTTTACGTCGCTTTTATTCATTCTCGGCAGCCTCCTCTTCCTTTACTTTTTCCCACTGCTCTTCCGTGAGATTACTATCCTTCGCGATACCGAAATTCTTTTCTTTTTTCTCTTCGGTAAGGTCGAGCGAACCGGTCATCATAAGCCCGAGTTCTTCTTTCGTCGTTTTGTCGGCGTGAACGATACCCATATTTTTGCCGTGGCAAAGCACCATTATTTTATCGCAAAGAGCAAGCATAACGTCGAGATCTTCGCCGATGAAAAGAATACCCGTGCCTTTGAGTTTCTGTTCGTTTAAAATATCGTAAATCGTGTACGCGGAGTTTACGTCAAGACCTCTTACGGGGTAAGCCGTGATGATGACGTTCGGCGCGGATTCGATTTCTCTTCCGACCAGAACTTTCTGAACGTTACCGCCCGAAAGTCTTCTTACGGGAGTTTCCGTAGACGGAGTTGCGATTTCGAGTTTTTCAACGAGTTGTTTCGCCTTTTCTCTCGCCGTCGCCCTGTCTACGAAAGCGCAAGGTAATTTATTGATAAATCCGCTTATCGAATTGAGTACTTTTTTGGACGTCTTTTTAAATTTTTTGTCGGTGTCCTTGATTTCTAACTTTTTGATATGGAATTTGCTTTCTCCGTAAGTTTTAAGCATAACGTTGTCCGTTACGGAAAAAGACGGCGCCAAGCCCATGCCGAGTCTGTCCTCGGGAATGAAACTCATCGAAATTCCCTTTTCGATTATCGTTTTCGCGGGAAGCCCCAAAATGCTTTCGCCTTTGTGCATTATAAGTCCGCTCTGAACTTTTCTGAGCCCGGCAATCGCCTCGCAGAGTTCTTTTTGTCCGCAACCCGCAACGCCGGCAACGCCGAGAATTTCGCCGCCTCTTATATAAAAGTCAACGTTCTTTATGGCTTTGCTTCCGTCGTCGGAGTTGACGTTTAAATCTCTGATTTCCAGAAGAGGAAGTTTTTTCTCTACCTTAGGTCTGTCGATTTTAAGTTCGGTTTTCTTTCCGACCATCATTTCGGTAAGTTCGTTTCCGTTTGTTTCACCCGTTTTGACGGTGGTTACGTATTCGCCCTTACGAAGAACGGCGACTTCGTCCGAAATCTCCATAACCTCGTTCAACTTGTGGGTTATGATTATTATCGCCTTGCCGTCGTCGCGCATTTTGCGGAGAACGTCGAAAAGTTTCTCGGTTTCCTGCGGAGTTAAAACAGCCGTGGGTTCGTCGAGAATAAGAATATCCGCGCCGCGATACAAAACTTTCAGTATTTCAACCGTCTGTTTTTCGGAAACGGACATATCGTATACGTGTTTTTTTACGTCTATATTAAAACCGTATTTACCGGCTATCGCGCCGACGCGGGAGTTAACTTCTTTAATTTTAAGACCTCTGCTCTCGTTTACACCGAGAATTATGTTTTCGGCAGCGGTGAAAATGTCCACCAGTTTGAAATGCTGGTGAATCATTCCTATTTTATATTTGAAAGCGTCCTCGGGAGAATTGATGAAAACCTTCTCGCCGTTGATGAAAATTTCGCCTTCGTCGGGAGCGTATATTCCGCTGATGATGTTCATAAGCGTAGTTTTTCCGCTACCGTTCTCTCCTAAAATGGCAAGTACTTCGTTTTTATAAACTTTCAGGTTAACGTTCTTGTTGGCAATCGTTTTGCCGAACGTTTTAGTAATATTTCTGAGTTCGATTGCAATCTGTTTTTCCAAGAGTCGCCCTCCTTGGGAATTTCTTTTCCGGAAACCTTAAATGTTTTTTAAAAGTTTAAGCATAGGCAGAGTTTTGCTCCGCCTATGCTTACATTGAACTTATTTGCGACGAAAAATATTATCAGTCATCGTACTTAACGTCTTCGCCGACAGAAATTCCGTCGATGACGATATCGAAGTAAGGAGCGGATCTCTTATCGGATTCCTTAAATACTCCGTTTACAACGACTTCGGTTTCACCTGCGTAATCTCCGAGGTCGATAACGTCCGCTTTGTATCCGGTAAGGTGTCCGTTTTCGTCCATGCTGATGTTTCCGGCTTTGGAGAACTTAGAAGTATCTGCTTTAGCGTTTTTAACGGTGAACTTCGAGCAATCGAATACGTTCAACTTGCCGCCTTCAAGCAAACCTTTAACTTCGTCGAGTTTAGCCTGAGTTCCTTCAGCGGCGGCTTTGCCGAGAGTGGTTATCTGAACGGAACCGGTGTGAAGGCTTCCGACGTAATCCTTGGGAAGTTTAACGCCTTCTTTCATAACGCTGTCAATCATAAGTTCGAAATAAGGCTGCCAGTTGATCTTGGAAGCGATAACGAAAGTGTCTTGAGTTGTAGTTCCGTTGTAGAATACGTTGGGTACGCCTTTTTCTTTGCAAGCCGTGGGAACACCCATAGAGTCTGCGTGACCGGAAACAAGTTTGCATCCGTTGTCGATAAGAGCTTCGGCAGTGAGTTTTTCACCCTTTTCGCTGTACCACGAATAAGTGTATCTTACTTCCATGGTGACGGTGGGGCAAACGGATCTTGCGCCGAGATAGAAAGAAGTGAAACCGGAGATAACTTCAGCGTACGGATGAGCGCCGACGTAACCCATTTTGGCTTGATCCGCGGTAAACTTGCCGGCGGCGATCATTTCGTTAAGTTTCAAGCCTGCGGCAACGCCTGCAAGATATCTTCCTTCATAAATAGAAGCGAAAGCGTTGTGGAAGTTTGCCGGAGTATCGTTCGTGGCGTCGGCGTCAAGGCTGAGCGAGGACTTCGTTCCGGTTGCATGGCAGAAAGTGGTGTTGGGATATTCCTTGGCTGCTCTAAGCATATTTGCTTCGTGACCGAAGGAATCGGCGAAAACGGCTTTGTAACCTGCGTCGGCAAACTGAGCCGCTTTCTGGTAACAATCATCGCCTTCTTCGGGGATATCGGTTACGATAGTGTACTGTTTTTTCGTAAGACCTTTTGCTTCGCAAGCGGCTTTGAACGCGTCGATAAAGTTCTTGTCGTAAGAAGAAGTATCGCCGTGCAACGCAATGAGAGCGGCAATTTTTTCATCGCCCTTGCAAGAAGACGTGAAGCCGATCGTTCCGAATGCCATCGCTGCGACAAGCAACAAAGTTAAGAGTTTTTTCATTTACATTATCTCCTTTTTTCGCACTTTAATGCGATTTTTAGCAAATTTAAAAACAAATAAAAAATCCCAAAGAAATATCGCCGTATTATCTTCGGAATTTAACCGAGTCGTCGGTCATCTCGTCGATTAAAGCGAGAGATTCCACTCTGACTCCTTTATTTCTTAATCTATCCCCCGCGCCCTGAAAACCTTTCTCTATCGCTATCGCGCAGCCGGCGAGTTCTGCCCCTGCCTGCTTAACGATATCCATAAGTCCTTCGAGCGCTTTTCCGTTAGCAAGAAAATCGTCCACGATAAGCACTTTATCGTCCGGGCCCATAACTTCCTTGCTTACTATAACGTTATATGTTCTTTTATGCGTAAAACTTTCGATTTCGGTAGAATACACGTCGCCGCGGATATTCTTCGTTTCTCCCTTTTTTGCAAAGACAACGGGAACGCCCATTTTATAGCCCGCAAAAACGGCTATGGCTATACCCGACGACTCGACCGTGAGGATTTTATTCACTCCGTCGTTTCCAAACAAACGCGCGATTTCTTCGCCCATCTGCATCAGAAGAGTCGTATCCAACTGATGATTGAGGAACGTACCGACCTTAACGATATTTCCGGGATATATCTTCCCTTCTTTTTCGATTCTTTCCTCTAAAATCTTCATGACTTTCCTCTGTCGTAAAATAAAATTGAAAACAAAAAAACAGGCTTCTAAAAACCTGTTTGCCAATGATAAACCTTTCGCCGAGAAAAAAATTCAACGACAAAAAATATTCCCAATAGTCGCGACTTTTGCGGCGCGCGGTAGAAACATCTGAACCCTCATATTCAAATCTATATTGGCAACGGATATTCAATTTTTACATTTGCATTATAACTTACGCTAATGAGTTTGTCAAACGTTTTTATCGGCTTTTCGCAAAATATTTTTTTTATTTTTTCACTCCGTTTACAACGTCTTTACAATATATATAGCGCGACTTGAAATAAAAAAATTACCGCCAAAAAAATTGACATCGCGGCTTGAAAAGTGATAACATGTTTTTATGATTGCGATTATTGCGGAAAAGCCGAGCCTGGCGCGGAACATCGTTTCGGGCATAGGAGAAATGAAGAAAAAAAACGGATATTACGAAAATTCCGATTACATAGTCACCTGGGCGTTCGGTCACTTGTTTTCGCTTTGCGACGTGGAGGATTACGGCAGCGCGCCAGCCTCGAAAAAATGGACGCTCGACAACCTGCCCTGCTTTCCCGACAAGTTCCGTTTCAATCTTAAAAAAGACTCCGACGGGAAAGTTGACGACGGAGTTAAAAAACAGTTCGAAACAATTAAACAACTTCTCAACAGAAACGACGTTGACAAAATCGTAAACGCGGGCGACTCGGACAGAGAGGGTGAAATAATAGTGCGGCTGTGCGTTTCCAACGCTCTCGACAAGGACAAACCGTTTTACAGATTATGGTTGCCTGACCAGACGCCGCAGACCGTAGCGAAGGCTCTTTCGGAAATGAAAGACGAAAAAGAATACGAAAATCTCGCCAACGAGGGTTTTTCGAGAACGTTTATCGACTGGCTTTACGGGGTTAATCTCACGAGATACGCAAGCATAAAATCGGGAACTCTGCTCCGCGTGGGAAGAGTTATCGTGCCGATCGTGAAAGCGATTTACGACAGAGACTGCGAAATCGAAAACTTTAAACCCGAAACTTATTACGCTCTCGTTTCGCGAGCGAAAACCAACGGCGAAGTTATAGAACTCGTTTCCGGATATAAATTTTCGGATAAGGAGAAGGCGGAAAAATGTTGCGGCAGAATGAACGTGCTCGACGCGATAGTCACCGATAAAAAATCGAAAAAGGAAATTCTTTTCCCCGGAAAACTCTACTCTCTCACCAAATTGCAGAATTTTCTCGGCAAAAAATATAAAATGCCGATGGAAAAAAGCCTTTCGATCGTTCAGAAACTTTACGAGAACGGCTACGTGAGTTATCCGAGAACAAACTCCGAATATCTCGCCACAAACGAAAAGGATAAAGTTAAGCAAATTATTTCGGGCGTTAAAAAACTCGGTTATCCCATCGTTTTCAAAGACAAGAAAACCATTTTCGACGACACGAAAATCGAATCGCACTCCGCTCTTACGCCGACTTATAAAATCCCTGCCAAAACGGCGTTAAATGAAGAGGAATTCCTCGTTTACTCCGCTATTTTAAGGAGATTCGTGGCAGTTTTCTGCGAAGAAGAATGTTACGTGGAAAAGTCGGAACTGACGATTTCGCTCGGAGGAAAAGAAGATTATTCGATAAAAGGCTCGATGATTCTCACCGAGGGCTGGACGAAATACGACGGCGGCGAAAGAAAGGATAAAATACTGCCGAAACTCGAAAAAGGCGACAAAGTAAACGTCGACTTTCACCCCGAAGAAAAACAAACGCAACCGCCGAAGCACTATACAATCGAAACTTTGAATAACTATCTCAAAAATCCGTTCCGGGACGAAAAATCGTCCGACGAAAACGACGACGAAGATTATAAAGCGATTTTCAAGGGGCTTGAACTCGGAACTGAAGCGACAAGAACGGGAATAATAGACAACGCGAAAAAAAGCGGATACATATCGCTGAAAAAAGATGTTTACAACATCGAAAAAGGCGGCAGATTTCTCATCGAACAACTCGTCGATATGAATATCTCGATGGACAAATACAAAACGAGCCAATTAGGTCAGGCGCTCAAGAAAGTTTATCACGGTGAACTGACTGTTGACGAAAGCGTTAAAATCGCCGAAAACGAAATCAAGGAAGTTTTCGATAACGACCGCAACGCCGGATCGGGATTCTTCGGCGACGAGATAGGCGTTTGCCCGAAGTGCGGGAAAAAGGTTACGCGCGGCAGATTCGCTTACGTTTGCGAGGGCGCGGACAACTTTGGCAATATAAAACACAACGGCGACGATACAAGCAGAAAAAGACCTGATGACAAATCCGCTCCCGGAAAATGCGACTTTAAAATCAATCTGCACATTCTCGGTTGCGCTATCACGAAAGAACAAGCCGCGAAAATTCTTTCGGACGGAAGAACGGATAAACTCGATTTCATTTCCAAATCCGGAAAGAACTTTTCGGCAAGACTCAAACTCGACAACGACAAAAAAATAGTTTTCGACTTCACATAAAACCTTTCAAAAACGCCGATGACAAAAGGATTTTTGTCATCGGCGTATATTTTTATTCTTACAGGGTTGCTTTAAATTTTTCGATTTCGTCGGCGTGATCGATTTCGTATTGTTTAATCGTATCGCCGTCGTCTAAAATCTTACCGTCGTACTTATTCGTCTGTTTTTCAAACGTCATTATTCCCTTCGAATCTATCGTGAGAATAATCGTGCCTTGCAAATCCGTTCTGTAAATGTCGCTCCCGCAATTTACGAGATTATCGAGCGTACTCTTCAGCGGGTGTCTGTGTTTGTTTGACAATCCGCACGAGATGACGGAATATTCGGGTTTAACGAGAGATAAAAATTCTGGCGAAGTTGACGAATCGCTGCCATGGTGAGCAACCTTTAAAACGTCGCAATCGACCATCGCGGGATTGCTTGTCGAGAACTCTCTTATGAAACTTTGCTCCGCGCCTTTCTTGCCCGTTTCGTACTCTATATCGCCCGTAAACAGAATCTTTCTGTCGGCATACTCGAGCATGATAACCGCCGAAAAATCGTTCGGCGTAGTGAAATACTGATAATCGTTAAGGTTATCGGCGTACGGCATCACGAAGTTGACCGTATACTCATAAATCTCGCCGTCTTTACCCGTGAAACCGTTTGAAAAATCGGAATCATCCTTAAAGAATTCCCAATAAGTCTGCTCTGCGTTAACGTTCGTTATGTAATCGTAATAAATATTGCTTGAATTTTTTATCTTTATACCTTTGTTTAATTCATAAGGCAAGGCGGAAGCGGACTTATTTTCGGAGTACACGTACGGACGATACGACTTCAGTACGTCGTATTGCTCGTAAACATACGGCATAAGCCCGATATGATCGCTGTCCGGATGAGTTGCGACGCAATAATCGATCGTTACTTTGTTACCCTTTTCGTCGCGAAGATATTTATCGATTTTTGCCTTGCCGGCGTTTCTCTTTTCTCCGGTATCGATAAGCATATTCTTACCGTCCGGGAGTTCGATGAAAATGCAATCGCCCTGCCCGATATCGATGAAATATACCTTAAGATCTCTTACGTTATCCACCTCGGAATAGTTAACCGAAACGGATTCGCTTTCTTTTTTGAGAAAACCGAAATCGAACTTATACCCGTTTGAAATATAAAACACCGCGAGAACGATTACGGTTATTATGATGATGACAACCAGGCAGGCAACGAATTTCTGAAGTTCTTTTTCTCTTTTGTTTTTCTTTTTCGCCATACGTTATAACACCTTTATTACCGCCACTTTAAGATATAAACTCTCATCGTAACCGATAAACGTGGAATGATCTTTACCCTGCATCCTTATCTCGACGAGTTTTGCTCTCACTCCGCTTTCGATAACGCTCTCTTTTATCATCTGCAAAAACAGACCGAGCGTTAAGTGTTGCGAGCAACTGCACGTTACGAGATATCCCCCTTTTTCAACAAGTTTCAAGCCGTTTATATTTACGTCTTTGTAGCCTTTGTAACCCTCTTTAACCGTGTCCGCGGACTTTGTGAAAGCCGGAGGATCGAGAACGACCACGCCGAATTTGCGTTTGTCCTTTCTGTATTCTCTGAGTTTTTCGAAAACGTCCGCGACTTCGGTTTTTATATCCAAGCCATTCAGCGCGGCGTTTTCTTTGACGAGTTCAATCGCTTTCTCGCTTATATCGACGGCTGTGACTTCGGTCGCTCCGTATTTTTTCGCGCAGAGAGAGAACCCGCCCTCGTTACAGAAACAATCGAGAACCGTTTTCCCTTTAACGTAACATTTCAGGTTGTCGCGATTCTCTTTCTGATCGAGAAAGTATCCCGTTTTCTGCCCGTTTTCAAGGTCAACGACCATTTTCAGGCCGTTTTCGATAATCGTTACGCGAGGCTCGAATTCGCCGTAAATAACGCCTTTTCTTTGTTCAAGACCTTCCTTCTCCCTCACGGGTACGTCGCTGCGCTCGTAAATGCCTTTCGGATTAAAAATCCCGATGAGAAGTTTGATTATTGTTTCTTTTACGACTTCCATTCCGAGCGAAAGAAACTGCACGGACAAATAGTCGCCGTATTTATCGACGATAAGCCCCGGCAACAAATCCGATTCGGCAAAAACCGCTCTGTAATTGTTATCGTAACCGAGTTCTTTTCTGTACTCAACCGCCGCGAGAATACGTCTGCGATAAAAATCTTCGTCTATTTCTTCCTTTTTCAGCGTTAACATTCTGACGATGATTTTGGAATGATGATTTATCGTTCCGAGCCCGACGAAACGCCCGTCGAAACCTCGCACTTCGGCAACCGAACCTTGCTTATCCTTGCCGTCGATTTTATAAACTTCGTTGGCGAATATCCACGGATATCCGTTGAGAACTCTCTTTTCTTCGTTTTTCTTTAAATATACGCAATACATTTTACTTAAATAGTTTCGCAAGTCCGCCCTGCGCGGTTTCCCTGTATTTCTTTCCTAAATCGATTCCTGTTTCGTACATGGTTTTAACGGCGTCGTCAAAAGTGATTTTTCTGCTTCCCGTTATAAAAAGCGGCAACGTGACTTCGTTGAGCGCCCTTAACGCCGCGACCGCGTTGCGTTCGATGCACGGAATCTGAACAAGCCCGCAGATAGGGTCGCACGTAAGACCGAGATGATGCTCTATCGAAATTTCCGCAGCGTATTCTATCTGGTCGATATTCATTCCGTAAAGGTCGGCTACCGCCGCGGAAGCCATTGCGCAAGCGACGCCTATTTCCGCCTGACAACCACATTCCGCCCCGCTTATGGAAGCGTTGGTTTTCACCACGTCGCCTATAATCCCGGCAACGGCTAACGCCTTCAATATTTCGCGTTCCGGAACTTCTTCGGTTTGTTCGAGATAATATAAAACCGCAGGCACAACGCCGCACGACCCGCACGTGGGGGCTGTGACAACCCGCCCGCCAGAGGCGTTATTCTCCGAACAAGCGTAAGCATAAGCGCACACCATTCTGTTCTGCCTTGCCGTTGGCGATTCGTTAAGAGCGTACTGCTCGTAAAGCGTTCTCGCCTTGCGTTCGGTTTTAAGCACGCCCGGCAAAACGCCGCTTACCGAAAGACCTTGCCTTATGCAGTCTTTCATCGCGCGCCAAATCTCTTTCAGATACTCGAACACGTCAGGCTCGTCGAAAACTTCGACGTATTGCCAGAGTTTAAGATTATTCTCCTCGCAGAACGTTTTTATCTCGGCAAACGAAGAATGTGGGTAAACGTCTTTTTCTTCAACGGAAATACCGTCGTCCGACTCTATCGCGCCCCCGCCGACGCTGTAATAAGTCCTTTCGGCGATTTGCTCGCCGTTTTTAAAGACGAAAAACGTCAGTTTGTTCGGGTGACGGAAATGCCCGTCGGTTTCGCCGAACACAACTTCCGTACGCTCCTTACCGAGCGTTTCTTCAATCACCTTATCTGTGAGATGTCCTTTCCCCGTTGCGGAAAGCGAACCGTAAAGAACCACGCGGAAAAAATCCGCGGCCGGAAAGTCGGATAAAACTATTTTGCAGGCTTTTTCGGGCCCCATCGTGTGCGAACTTGACGGACCTCTGCCGATTTTGTAGAGTGTTTTCAACGACTTCATATAACGCCTTTTTCGATAAGTTTTTGCTCGAGAATGTCCGCGCAGTAACGACAAAGTTCCGCGCACGGTCTTTTCGCCTTATATTCCGCGCTCCTTACCGACGGATCTTCGGAAGAAAGTTTTGCCGTTGCGCCGAGAAGTTCGCGACAGATAAGAGAACCGTTATCTTTTTTAAACTTCTCGCCCAATTCCCGCACGATAGCGTAATGTCCCGCTTTTGAAACTCCGTTTTTACCGTCGAAGCCGCATAAAAGACCTAAAACGGCGCATATCCCGGAAAAAGCGCCGCACACTTCACGCATTCTTCCGAAACCTCCGCCGAACGACGACATGATTTTGACCATATCGTCCGCTTTATCGGGATACAGATCGGCAAAAGCAAGCGCAACCGCCTGCGAACAGTTATAACCCTCGTTGAAAAACGCGTAGGCTTTGTCTCCTCTGCTCATAATACTCCTTATTTGTTGACTTTAGTTATTTGCTATGTTATAATGATTTTATGGATAAAATTGTTTTTAACGACCGACTCGTCATCAAAACTTTGACGGACGGCGTAATAAAAGAATTCGGCTCCGACTTCCATTCCAATTACGTCGACGCGTCGATTAAAGCCGCGAAGAGCGTCGAATGGAAAACCAAAGGCATTGGCGCAAGATTTATGCGCGAAGGCGCCGCGGAAGATTCTTACGCCGCCTCCGACATAATTTCATATTTTAACTCGATAGAGTTTTTCGGCTCGCCCGACAAAATCATTTACTCCATTACCGTGAACGACCTTTCGGGAATAATGACAAAAGACCTTACCGCCGAAAAAGACAGCGAAGGGCACGTGATTCACTCGCGCGAAAACATATTCTGCGGCGCGTGTCCCGACACGGAAAACGATAAATTCGTTACTTGCATAAAGACAAGTTACGAGAACGCTCACCTCGCCGTTTACGACGTTAAAACCAACGATTATATGACCGTTACCGACGGCGACAGTTGCGATTTCGACGCAAGTTTTTCCCGTTCGGACGATTCGCTCGTTTACTTTGCGAGCAAAGGCGTCGGAAGAAACGCCGACGGCGAGTTCGTTAAATTCTCTCATTCGTCGATATACTCTTACGACGTTTTTACGGGCGACATAGAGGAAATTCTCTCCGATCCGAATAAATCTCTGGTAAGACCGAAAGACGACGGCAAAGGAAATTTATTCTACATAACTCGCCCCGAACAGAAAAATAAAGCCGGGTTTTTCAGGCTTCTGCTCGACATTATCCTTATTCCGTGGAAACTGCTCAAAGCAATTTATTATTTCGCCGAAATGTTCACGATGATGTTCACGGGAAAAGGCTTCACCGAAAAATCGGCAAACCCCGCAAAAACAATGAAAAAATCTCAGGGAATGATCGTTATTGACGACAACCTGATAAACGCCGAAGAAGAATACAGGAAAAATCTTCGACATAAAGATAATCCGGCAGGCGTCGCGCCGTGGTCGTGGCAACTCGTCAGGAGAACAGAAAGCGGCGAAACGACAAGCCTTGCAAACGGCGTTATCGATTACTGTCTGCTTTCCGACGGATCAATCGCTTACACAAACGGCAAACACGTAATCGTAATCGGAACAGACGGCAAAAGAAATAAAATCGCCGATACCGATCTCTGCACCAAAATCTCCTGTTTCATTTAAATTTTAATTTTATTTCGCCTTTCCCGTTTTTCGGGAAAGGCGATAATATTTTTATTGAGCGGATTCCTTCGCGGTGGCGACGGCTTCCTTTATCTTTGCCTCGATTTCCGCGGCAACGGCGGGATTGTTTGCGAGATGTTCTTTCGCTTTATCTCTTCCTTGAGCAATCTTTTCGCCGTTATAAGAGAACCAGGACCCGCTTTTTTCGAGAATACCCTTCTCTACGCCGAGATCGACGATACAACCCGTCTGCGAAATACCTTCGCCGTAGATTATATCGAACTCGGCGGTTTTGAACGGCGGAGCGAGTTTGTTTTTTACGATTTTCGCTTTCGTTCTGTTTCCGAACATACCGTCGCTGTCTTTAAGCGCGTCGGCTTTTCTAACGTCGATTCTGACGGAAGCGTAGAACTTCAAGGCCTTGCCGCCGGGCGTGACTTCGGGATTGCCGAACATAACGCCGACCTTTTCTCTTAACTGGTTAATGAAAATAACGCAGGTCTTGGACTTGTTGGTGATACCCGTGAGTTTGCGCAGAGCCTGCGACATAAGCCTTGCCTGCAAACCGACGTGGCTGTCGCCCATATCGCCTTCGATCTCCGCCTTGGGGGTTAAAGCCGCGACGGAGTCCACTACAACGACGTCCACCGCGCCGCTTCTTACGAGACTTTCGGTTATATCGAGAGCCTGTTCGCCTGTATCCGGTTGCGAAACGTATAAATTATCGAGATCGACGCCGAGTTTTGCCGCGTAAACGGGATCGAGCGCGTGTTCCGCATCGATGAACGCGGCAACTCCGCCGCTCTTCTGTGTCTGCGCGATAACGTGAAGCGCGACCGTGGTTTTACCCGAAGATTCCGGTCCGAAAATCTCGATAATTCTTCCGCGGGGTACGCCGCCGATTCCGAGAGCAAGGTCGAGAGTAAGACAACCCGTGGGGATAACGTCTATCGTTTTATCCGCCGAACCCTGACCGAGTTTCATTATCGCTCCTTTTCCGTACTGTTTCTCGATTTCTTTTAAAACGAGATCGAGAGCCTTTTGTTTTTCTTCCAACATATTTTCTCCTGTTGAGGGACTTTTACCCCCGTTAAAATTAAATATTTTTTACTCCTTTAATTGCAAGAAACAAAGCCGTCTGCACACCTTTTTCGGTGATTTCTTCTCTGTTGCCGTCAAATTTGTACTTATAAACCGTTACGCCCTGAGCCGAGCCGACCGCTATATAACACAGCCCGACGGGAAAACCCGATTCGTCCGACTGAGGACCGGCAAGTCCCGTCGTTGCGACGACGAAATCGCTTTTCCTTTCTCTCAGAAGACCTTCCGCCATCTCACCGGCAACCTGCGACGAAACCGGTTTGTTTGTTTTAAGCGACTCGCGCGAAACGCCGAGCCTTTTTGCTTTAGCCTCTTCGCTATACGCCACAATCCCCTCGTAAAACACTTTGCTCGCGCCTGGCACGGAAACTATTCTCGAAGCGAGGTTGCCGCCGGTAAACGATTCGGCAACGGAAATTTTCAATTTCCCCATTTTGAGGATATCGACGAGTACGGTTTGCAAGGAAACGTCGTATTCGGCGTAAATATTCTCCGCAAAACGCCTCGTGAACGAGCAAACGACTTTCGCGAGCGACGCCTCGTCCGCGCAATCGAAAGATATCGTTTTGTCCAACAGATTCTTTTCGAAAGATATTTCCGCGCCCGCCGAAATCGATTTTGTTGCGGTTATTTCTTCGCGAATTGCTGCGTCCGGAATTCCGAACGCTTTGAGAACAGCCTTCGAACGCGTTTTTCCCGGTTTATCCATCAACCTTTGAAAACCTCTTTGTTTTTGATCAGATACGAAATCCCGGAATAAACGGTGAGCAACACCGAGATTCCGAAGCATGCAAGACCTATATAATCGAAAATAATTCCCACCGACGGAGCAAAATTAAGCAAATCGCCCGTGAGAAGGAGAATTATTATCGTCACGTCCGTAAAAAAAGTTTTAACCTTTCCCGTCATTTCCGCGGCAAGAACAACACCTTTTTTCGCCGCCATCATTCTGAGCGACGAAACGACCATTTCGCGAGCCATAATTATCGATACGCCGATTCCGCCGTAAATCATGCCGATTGTACCTATCTGAGCGAACACGTTGGTTTCGTAAGGATCGGATATCAGAACGATAAGCCCCGACAAAACGAGAACCTTATCCGCAATCGGATCGAGAAACTTCCCGAGATCGGTTATCATATTGTACTTTCTTGCAATGTAACCGTCGAAAAAATCGGTAATCGACGCGATGACGAATATCCCGAGAGCAACAAAATAATGTCCCATGAAAAATCCGAGATAAAACGCCGCGATAAAAAACGGTATCAGAATCAATCTCGCGAGAGTGAGTTTGTTTGGCAGATTCATTTTACACCTCCGTTGCCGCGCCGTAAAGATCGTAAGCGTCCGCTTTCGTTATCTTCACGTTATAATATTCGCCCTGTTTTATTTCTCCGTCGTATGTAAAGTACGCTTTTCCGTCGATTTCGGGCGCGGAAAAATACGCTCTTCCGTAAAAGGACTGTTTATCGTAATCCACGCCGTCGCAGATGACTTTGATTTGCTTGCCGACAAGGCTTTTGTTTCTTTCTTCCGAAACTTTTTTCTGAGCGGCGTAAAGTTTTTTGACGCGGCTTTGTTTCACTTTTTCGTCGATCTGGTCGGACAGGCGATAAGCCGGCGTTCCCTCTTCCCTCGAATAAGCGAAAAATCCCGCGTTCGTGAGTTTCGCTTCTTTTATGAATTCAAGCAGATTTTCAAACTGTTCTTCCGTTTCGCCGGGGAAACCCGCGATGAACGTGGAACGAATCGCTATGTCCGGGATTTCTTTTCTTAACTTCGCAATCAGTTTAAGATAACCCTCCCCTGTACCTTTTCTGTTCATTCTTTTCAGAACTACGGGATCGGCGTGCTGAAGGGGGATATCGAGATATTTGATTATTTTATTGTTGTTCTTTATCTCGGCGATGAGTTCGTCAGTCAACTTATCGGGATAACAATACAAAATTCTTATCGAACCGATATTGTCGAGCGCGGAAAGTTTCCTAAGAAGTTCCGCGAACTTATTTTCGCCGTAAATATCTTCGCCATACCGCGTGACGTCCTGAGCGACGAGAATAAGTTCTTTCACGTCGCCGAGGCTCTGCGCTTCCGCAACAAGGTCCTCTTCTTTTTCCGAGCGATATTTACCTCTTATCGAAGGGATAAGACAATAAGTACAATGGTTATCGCACCCGTCGGCGATTTTAAGGTAAGCGTAATGAAGCGGCGTTGTGACAACTCTTTTCTTCTCTTTGAATTCTTTGGCTTTGCCGACGAAATTCACGCGCTTGCCCTTGTAAGCAAGTTCGATCGCTTCCGGGAGGTATTCGTAATCTCCCGTGCCTAAAAACACGTCCACTTCCTTAAACTCGTCAAACATATCTGCCACAAACTTCTGCGGCATACATCCCGTAAGCACGATTTTTTCGAGTTTGCCCGTTTTTCGGAGTTCGTTCACATCGAAAACCGTTTCGATAGCCTCTTTTCTCGAACTCTCGAGGAAAGCGCACGAATTGACGATTATTATCTGCGCTTCTTCCTGATCCTGCGTGATTTTATCCGAACCGAGAACGGCAAGCATTTTTTCGGTATCCACTCTGTTTTTGTCGCAACCGAGCGAAATCACCCCGATTGTTTTTTCTTTGATTAATTTATCAGACGTCATAATCTCCGTATAATTCGTTGAACTCTTCGGGCGAAAGCGTAACTTGTTTCTGCTTTCCGCCCTGACTGTTCAGAACGTATCCTTTTGCAACCATCCAGTCGTAAATTTTCGCCGCTTTCGGGAAGCCGCACGATTTAAGCCTTCTTTGTATGAGCGAAATCGATATCGTCCCCGTTTCGACGGCAATTTTCAACGCCTCGATATAATAATCGGGAACTTTCTCGTCGCCGCCGGTAACGCTTTCGATCTGCGGGTTCGCTTCGTTATCTATCTCTTTCATTGCCGCCTCGTTGAAATAACATTCGTTGTTATCTCTGATATAATTGACGACGGCTTTGATTTCGTCCATATCGATATACGCACCCTGCGCTCTTTCCATGTTGGCCATGTAACTCATTCTGTAAAGCAGATCGCCGTTGCCGAGCAATTTTTCCGCGCCGCCTTCGCCGATAATCGTTGCGGAGTCTGTCGCGTTGGACATTTTGAACGCCATTCTCGAAATAAAGTTCGTTTTTATCGAACCTTCGATGATATTGACCGACGGACGCTGCGTTGCGAGAATAAGATACATTCCCGCCGCCCTTGCTTTTTGCGCAAGTCTTCCGATTTTTTCTTCTATAGTCTTTTTATCCGTTGACATAAGGTCGGCGAATTCATCGATTATAATGACGATCTTCGGCAGTTTACGCGTTTTTCTCGGGTCGATAAGGTCGTTGTATTCGTCTATGTTGTGGACGACGAGTTCCGCCATTTTCGCGTATCGCGCTTCCATCTCCTTAACCGCCCAGTTAAGCATCGCCACGGCTGTTTTCGCGTCGGTGATGATATCTCCGAACAAAAGATGCGGTATACCCTCGAACACTTTGAACTCGACGAGTTTCGGATCGACGATTATAAGCCGCAAATCCGCAGGGCTGTATTTATAGAACCAACTGATAAGAAGCGAGTTAAGCCCTACGCTCTTACCCGTTCCGCTCGCGCCCGCAATAAGCATATGAAGCGTTTTCGTAAGGTCGGCGACAACGGGGTTACCGACGATATCCTTACCTATCGCGAACGTAAGCGCGGTTTTCTTCGTTTTCTGGAAAACGTCGCTTTCGATTACCTCTTTAAGCCCTACTATCGACCTCTGCTCGTTCGCGACTTCCACGCCTATAAGCGACGCGCCCGGAATGGGAGTGATACGAATGTCGTTTTTCGTTTCCAAACGAAGTTTAAGGTCGTCCGCATACTTTAAAACGGTTTTTATGGACACGTTGTCGGGAATGGAAATATCGAATCTCGTTACGGTAGGTCCGTGAACGATATTCGCAAGGCTCACTTCAACGCCGCCGAGAACCTTGAGCGTGTTTATTATCTTGGTCGCCTTATCGCGTTTGAAGAACTCGACGTCGGCGTAATTTTCCTGCGAAGAATAAGATTTGAGCAAATCGAGCGGCGGGGCGTTATATTTGAAGTTGAACGGCATCTCGTCGAACGGATTGTGTTCTTTTTCTTCCCCGCTTGTTTTTCCGGCGTTGCCGCTCTTCTTTTCCGATGTCGTATCCGCGCGGCGAACCTCTTCCGTTTTTTCGGGTTTTATGGAGTCGGTTTTCCTCGGCGCGACTTCTTCGCGTCTGCCGTAGTCCTCGAAGTCGGAATAATCGTTCTTTATCTCGTCGTCGAACGGAACGTCGAAGTCGATTTCTTTCGCGTCGGACAACACGTCGTCGCTGACCTCGCTGTTTAATTCTTCCATTTCGGTTTCGATATCGCCGTTTTTATAATCCGAAGTCTTTTTCGCGGCGTGTTTGGAAACGGCGGCTTTGAAAGAATTCGGCATGTAGATATCTCCGCTTATGCCCGAATCGTCCACGCCGTCCACGGCGGTGAAAGAAGATTTGCGTTTGTCATAAGGCTGGGACGTCTTCTCTTTATCGGGATATGCGTCCGAATCGACGTTGCGCCCCGATTTTACGTATCTGAGTTTACTTTCAAAGTCCTTGTTGTATTCGTCGCTGTATAACTGCGATTTATCCCCTCTCTGCGAAGTCTTTCCCGACGAAACGTTTCCGCGATAAGAAACGTTTTCATATCCGTCCGAAGTCATATCGTCGCGTTTCATCTCGAAATCGGAATTGCCGACGACGAGGGTTTTCTTCTTGCCAGAAGCAAGACCGTAAACCTTTTCCTTGCGCGCGGGTTCGTCGTAACTCTGCCTGCCGCGCCGATAATCCCGTTCGACGGTTTTAAACTCGTCGTCATCTTCGCGGGAGTCGTCGTCATATGCGGACTTTTCTTTCGTTCCCGAACGTTTCACAGGTTTTTCCGTTCCCTTTTCATCTTCTTTGTCGTTACCGCGCGAAGCGACGGTCGGGGCGAATCTGAACACCGCAAACGCGCAAAGCACAACGACAAGCGACCAGACGACGAACGTCCCGGCAGCGGTTAAGCCCTGCACGAGGAGATGATCGAGCGAAGCGAAAAGCGCGCCGCCGGCAGTGGAAGTGGAATAACCTCCGCTCCCCGCTCCGAAAGCGTCTTTAACGTAATCGTAAAGACTTTGCCCGTTTTGCACCGGGGAAAGCGCGAGATGAACTATCGCAAAGCCCCCGAACATACACATAAAGAGAAAAAACGACAGCAACGCGCCGCGTTTCGAGGGTTTGAGTTTGCCGATAAGCAAAATAAGCCCGACGAAAAACAAAACGATAAGCAACGGGAAAGAAAAATATCCCATTGCTCCGAGAAGAAACGCCTGCAATATTCCGCCGACGGGATAAAAAACATTATTTCCCGTAACAAGCGAGAAAAATAAAAAAACCGTTACGAGTATCAGAGCCATTCCCCAAAGTTCTTTATTGACAAAAGAATCGTTTTTACGCGCCAACGGTATCACCTCTTTATTTTAGTATATTTAAATTATAACACACAATCTTCTTTTTTTACAAGCGTATAAAGTGATTGTACGGTAAAAAATTTTAACTGCGCCAAAAAAGCAAAAAAAAGGCGGACGGATCAACCGTACGCCTTTATGCTTTTATTCAGTCAGCCGGATATACAACTCCGGTATATCAATGATTATCTGTTATATTACAATAGACGTGTTAAATGAAGCGGAAAACAGTCCACTTCACTTGATACGTTATTTTTATGGTGGCGACCGATACGCAAAGGAGTAAAACAAAATGGCAAAAGAAAATGTGAACGTGGCAGACGAATTGAAAGACGAAAGACAGAAATCGATTTTAACTCAGTCGGCAAAAGAAGCAGAAGCAGTGCAGGCGATTGCGGAAACGGACATAGACGAAGAAGCAACCACAGCAACCGAACCGAACGAACCACAATTACCGAAAATTTATGTAAAGCGCAAGCGTTACACCAACAAGACGGACGGTAAACAGTATTGGGAATACGTTACCTCTGCGATGATGCGCGGAAGTGTTTCCGAAGTGCATTTTAAGGCGAGCGACGTAGGCGGTTACGAAGCGTTGGAAAAACTTTTCGGCGACGATAATAAAGCCCTCGAATTAAGAGTCCGCGAAGAACGTCAGTATGACGAAAAGACGGGTTGGCGTAAGTATTACGTTTACGAAGTCGTATTCGTCGATGAAATCGGTTTCGAATGGCGTTACCCGTTAAAGACGGCACGCACAAGCGATAAAGCCGTAATGGAAAATTACATACGACTTTTGAAGTTCGAAGCGGAACAGTCGAAAGCAAAGGCATAAAAGGAATTATAGGCTGTTCTGTTCGGTCGAAACTCGGTCGGATAAGAACAGCCTTTGTTTTAAGAAAGGTAGCATATGATAGATTTTAAAGAAAAACGATTTGATTATAAATCAATCTGTAAAGAAGATGAAGAAATGTTAGAACTTCGTTCTGCGGATATTCTGAAAGACCTTGAAAACGAAAAAACGAATTTCTTTTACCTTGGTGTGCATTTAATCGACTTATATAATTCGGGCGCGTATCGCGTATATGCAAAAGGGATAACGTGCGAACAAATGCGAATCGATTATAACCTGCCTATCGGCGCTGGAAATCTGTGTTCCGAATATTTCTTCGCTTACTGTGAAAACAAATTCGCGTTGGAAAAATCGCAGATTAGTCGACTGATGAATATCGCCGACGAGTTCGGGAACAAAGCGCGCGGGTTTAAAGCACAATGGAAAGACTTTAAATATTCGCAATTATGCGAGTTGCTTCCGTTGACCGAAGAACAGCGCAAAGCGGTAAAACCCGAATGGTCGATAAAGAAAATCCGCGAATACAAGAAAACGCTTGTTGCGACGTCGCAACAGGAAGAAATCGAAATGCCGAAAGCGGAAACCCCGCCGAACACGTCAAAGTATGCGCGTTTCGATAAATGGAACAAGCGCGAACTTTGCGACAAAATTTTTGAGTTGGAAAGCGAACGCGACGACCTTTTGAAAGAAATACAGACTTTGAAGAGCGAACAAAACGAAGAATCCCCTTTTTCGGGCGGTTTGTTTGCCAAAAGGAATTTATCGCGCGGGTTGGAAAGTTTAAGCGGAGGTAGTGTATGAAAGGTTTTATCGAAGTAACGGACTACGACGGCGGAATGAAAGTATTACTGCCCGTTTCAAAGATAACGGCGATTGTCTGCGATGACGACGGAAGCGTTTTCGTAGAATTAGGACTGAATAACAAAGGCGATTCGTCGGGCTTGCTTGTAACGGAAAGTTACGACGAAATCAAAGAAAAAATTAAACAAACGGAGTGTAGCGCAAATGGCAACTTTAATACAAGGTAAAGACGGTAAAAAAGTCGTTTTATTGAATCCGTCGGAGCGTGCGAAGAGATTTTCGCGCGAGTTGGCGAACGGAAGAAAAGAGAACGGCGAAAAACTTACAGCGGCGGAAGCGGGTTTCCGTATGGGCGTATTGAACGAACGCAAAACGCAAGCGAAAATCTATTGCCGCGAAAACGGAATCAAAAGTAAAGCGAGGAAGCATAAGAAATGATGAAAAAAAATGTCGGAACGGCGTATAAATCGTCTACCGCAAAAAGAACGAAACCACGTTCTAAAATAAAATATATTGCTTCTGTCGAAACCTCTAACAACAATCGATGTGAACAATGGGCTTTCGGCAGAGATGAACATAGTTTGACGAGTTCGGGAAGATGGACTGACGCTAAATTGTTTTCAACAAAAAAAGAAGCCGAAAAAGTTTCAAAAGAATTAGCAAGCGGTTTTAATAAAAAAGAAAACCCTAAACCTTACGTTAGAAGAGTTTATTTATAAAACTGCTTTTTATGAAAAGATAGATAAAAAATACGCGTAGCCGTATGCGATAAGCGGCAAAGGAAAAACAAAAATGAGTAACAATCAGCAAAAGTACAAGAAAAGCAAGGTGTTGAACGGGATTTTCGGCGGAATTCTCGCTTTGGTAATCGCAGGCGGAGTCGCGGCAGTCGGAGTATTTTCGAACGGGTTCAAGGATTGGAACAAGTTCAAAAAAGACGATACAAAACAGGAACAGCCTATGCCCCCGTCCGAAGATAGCGGCGGCTCGGATATTACGGCAGAAGCAAGCAACGGAATCCGTTTAATGAGTATGAAACTCGCACCCATGCAATATGCGGCATATGGTGTAGCGGCAAATGCAGAATCTGCATACACGGTAACGGCGACGGTATATCCCGAAGACGCGGCAAATAAATTGCTCGATTGGACGGTATCGTTCAAAAACGCTTCTTCTACTTGGGCAAGCGGAAAGAAAGTAACCGATTACGTAACCGTTACTCCCTCTTCTGACGGGGCAATGACCGCAGTCGTTCAGAATATAGCGGCATTCGGCGAACAGGTCGTTGTCAAGGTAACTTCGCGCGATAATACTTCCGCTTATGCTACTTTGAACGTTGAATATTTACAGCGTACTACCGGTTATTCGTTCGCCGTTGACGGAAAAGTTCTTTCCACTACGGGAACGAAGACTTATACGGCAACCCCGACTTTTGCGGCAACGAAGAACGTTACCGCAGGCGTTACGGTAAATAAATCGTCCGTTTACACCCGTGCAAATACGGATAAAGCGGAATATTTCACGATTAAGCCCACCGCGGCATTCAAGACCGCTATCACCAACGCAGGACTTAACGCTTCCGACCTTGCCGAATATTCGGGCGGTAGCACGAAAGCCCTTTCCGATTGGTTCGATAAAACCTGGGGTGAATACCTGTATACGAGCAACGCGCAGAAAAACAAATTGATTTCTGCAATTAAAGGTTTCAGCGGTAACGCATACGAAATTGTAATTTATACCGCGAACGGCGGGGAACAACTTGCAACTTTTGGAATTACACTTGATTCTTCTGTGATTGTAGGACAGAAAGGTGTTGAATCTGTTACTACGAATAAGACGGAACTCGTATTCTGATAAAAAGTGAGAGGTAGTTTTAATGACAAGTAAAAAAGTAAATATTCTTGGTTGTCTGTTATCCTTTATCCTCGGCGTCGGGTTCGGCGTCGGGGGATACGGGATAGCGGATAAAATCCGCAACAAGCAATCCGAACCGAATAATCTGATAGAAGCAACGGATAACGACGGCACAGTGATAAATAACGCGGCAGAAAACGGAGTGCGTTTAATGAGCGAGAAAATTTCCCCCTTTTTGTATGCGGCAAACGGAGTGAGTGAAACAGCGGAAAGCGCATATACGATTACGGCAACCGTTTTACCGGAAGACGCGTCGAATAAAAATCTCACGTGGGAATTTTCGTTTAAGAACGCTTCTTCTTCGTGGGCAAAAGGAAAGAGAGTAACCGATTACGTAACAGTATCTTCAAGCGGTGATACAAACAATGTTGCAGTATTATCTTGTAAAAAAGCGTTCGGAGAACAAATACTTCTGAAAGCGATTTCCGCTGCAGATAATACGAAATCCGCCACTGTTACGGTTGATTATAGGCAAAAAATAACGAATGCAACGTTGCATTTCGGCGATCTTTCGGTGGATAGCGGAAAAACGCTTCACCCCGAATTTGATTTAAGAGTATGGGAAAAAGGTGACGGCGGCGCGGTGTCGCTGACTTATGAAACTTCCGATTACACGATAGCCGATACGTTTACAATCGATTGGTCAAATAAAAAAGGTTCTTCTCTTGACGTCGGCGCAGTAGGCGTTATGAACGGCAAAGTTGTTTCTGAAGAATTTTTAATGGACGTTGAATTAGGCGAAGATATTTATTTCGATTTATCCTTCTTCGATTTTCCGTTGATTACGGAGTTTTATATTAATTCCGTTGCCTATACATCTTTGCAAGCTAAACAAAATAATCCTTTTGCGATTCGTGCAATTTCTTACTTTTTCAAATCTTGTAAAGATTGTGGAAGCACTGATCCGTTAGCAGTTGCTTCGTTAAGCGTACCGATTAAGAGTAATTACAGCACTTATACGGCAACATTTTCGATAGATTTTGTGAATTATGTCAGCGGCGAAACGGCTGTATCAAGCGTAAGCACGAACGAAAGCGGCGTAATTTATTAAGGCGGTGAAAGGAAATGAAAGCATACAGAAACGGCGGTGTAATCAATAAGGTATCGCAGATAATTTCTTATCTTTTAATTGTTATGCTTATTCTCGGAATTGTCGGAGTATGCGCGTATTTTCTCGTCCGTCCGAAAGGAATATATCTCCGTTACGGTGATAAAATCGTAACGGAGAAAACGGGCGGAATAGTAATACCGCAAGCCGAAGAAATAACGCTTACGATAAAGAACGATAACGGGTTCGGTACATATTCCGTAACGGATTGCGTAGTAACGATTGTACCGAACGTAGATAAAGCGCACGACTTCAGTTTTACCGTTGAGGGAAACGAAAAGCCGCTTGCTTATTCGGCGATAAAAGATTTGTCTTCGGCGTTTACAAGCGATTACAACGGAAAAAGTATAAAGATTTCTCCCGACGGAACATTTAAGTTAAAAATTTCGGTGAAGTCGGTGTCTGATTTGTTGAAAATCGTTTATCCGGATAAAAACATTACGACAGAAACAGATGAGTTTTTGTCAAAATATCCGTATGTTGCGCTGAAAATCGTATCGCCCGACGGAAGTCAGACGTTGACAATTCCGTTGAAAGTCGGCGTTATGGTAGATGACGTGCAAATTTCCCCCAACGAGGTAATATTCTGATGAAAGCATATATACATAAATTTTTCCGCTTTATCGTAGTTGCGATATTAAGCGTTGTATCGGTGATCGGCGGACAGGCTAACCTGTTCGCTCTTCCCGTATATGCCGAAGAAACGGTAAACGAAAGAGTATATTCCGCCGTTTTAGACGATTTAAAAAAAGACACTTCGTTTAACACGGAAAATTACCCGACCAAAGCGGACGACTATTCATTGCAGATAATCCAACTTGCCGAAAGTTCTGATAAAGAACTCTTTGTGTACGTATATCAACCGAGCGGGCAGACGAAAAACTTTACGGCGTGTTCCGTCAATATATCCACCACGATAAACGACAATATAAGTTTTATAAATTACAAATTACAAAAACTTAATTCAAACGGCGTTTTCTTTAAATATAAAGTGTCCGACTTTACGGTAAAAACCGAGCCTACCCGCTATTATGCGATAAGTTCCATATACCGACCGTTTGACGAAAGCATAGATAAACCCGCAAGCGACGGCAACACCGTAACCGAAGTAAACTACAACGTTTCAAAACAGTATTGTTTCGGCGAAATAAACGGCAAGCCGTATGTAAATTGCGTGGATATAGAAACAATCGTCGTTACGGATAAATTCGTAGGTTTCGTAAGATATAAAGACGGGTTCAAACTTTATGTAGGCGCGTGCGACAGTCATTTCGTAGCGTTCAATACGGACAAGCCGATAGACAAACTTTTAGAAGCAGATGTTTATTATACAATGCAAAAATATAGTTGGTCGGTAGTTCCTTTGCAAGGCGAAAAGGAAACGTTCGGTGAGAAGTCGGAAAATTACGCCTATTTAAAATACACGGATAAGGTCGAACATACGGGTGGCGGTTTATTTGCGGGAACGTATAAATGGGACAGGATAGAAACTACGCAACAGTTTATAGCCGAAAACGACTTAACGCAGAACGTGTATTCGGGCGCGATAATCGACGTGAGCGTTGCAAATAAAATTACCGACGAGGGCAAAGCCGCTTTACAGGGTAAAAAATGGGTTTTGCGTTTTGCAGAAACAAGTTATTCTTTAAGCGGCTACCCGAGTACAGGTTCTACATTTGAAAATACAACGCTTGTGGGCGACGTTACCATACTTCGCTTAAAGTTTGAAACGGACGGTATTACATACAATTTAGGCACGATAGACAATAAACAATCAGGAAGCGACGATCCTGTTAACGACACGGATATTAGTATTAAGCTGCCCGACGGTCTTAAACGTATTTTAATGTTGATTCTCGGCGCGTTGCTTCTAATTGTGTTGCTTGTGATTTTAATGCCGATTTTACCGACGATTATAAGCGCAATAATCAAAATTATATTGCTTCCGTTCAAATTGATTTCGGCGATATTCAAAGCAATCTTTCATAAAAAGGAGTGATACACGGTGCGCAGAAGAATTTTAAGAACACGCGCTGTAAAACGGCGCAGAAAATAAACTTTTTCTCTAAATTGGAAAATTCCGCGTATGCGGTTTTGTTCCCTGCAAGGGTTATAACAACAAAAAAAGACTGTCGGACGAATCGAGTGTAAACTCTACCGTTCGACAGTCAGAATTATAGGTGTAATTATGTTTAATAAAAAGAAAAAATCGGGTAAACCAAAGAATATTCAAGTAGACAAAAATGTTTCTAAGCGCTATCCGAACGGAAGAACTATAAAAACGGCAGATAAGTATTTACCGATTGGCAAACACGGCGAATCGGATAATGCGAAAGGTCAAAGACGTGTCGTTATAGTCGATAGTAATCGATATGACGAACTGGCGGTAGTCAGGCTTACCACGCAAAAGCAACCGAATACGACCATATTAAAAGGGCGTAAACAAGGAAACGGGAAAACAACCTATTTTAAACATTTCGTTGAAATAACGGATAACGAAAACAAGCCGATTAAAATAGACGGTAAAAAATTTATTGAAAATCCGTGGGGGTATGATTTAGATGAGCAACAGATAATTGAAATTCAAAACAAAGTTTATAAACATTCTACCCAAGCCACGGAAAACAAAAAGAAAATCGCCGACTTGAAAGCCAGCGACGGTAAAAATAAAATAGATAAAAAAGGCAAAAAGAAAAGGTAGGATAAACCCCCTACCTCAATGCCGATTACGGCGGGTGCAAAGGGAAATAAATACCTTTGCCGAATTATCCTCTTGCGAGGTCGATTATTATTTTATAGCATTTTATAGAAAAAGTCAAGCAAAAATGCGAGAACAGGTAAAAATAAAATAGAAGAAGATTCAAAATATAGGAAATAAGGAAATGCAAACGTTTAAAAGGCTGTTAAAAGTATTTTGCGGCATAGTAATTGTTTTAATCATCGGTTACTTTATTTACACGGGAACGAGAGTATGAAAGCGGAAAGAAAAATCGATTATCGGCACATTATCTGTATTTTAATCACGCTCGGATTCGTTGTGCTTGGTATCTTCCGCTTTTTCGGCTGTATCGGCAGAATAATTGAAAGCGTAAGAGATTGTGGGCTTTCGGTAGCGTATTATTTTTGCGAAATCTTCGAGATTCCGCATTACATAACGCCGACGGTAAACGAATTGCCGAAAATACCGTTTTTTGATTTCCCGTCGCAAACGCCCGACGTTCCCACTGTTCCCACCGTTCCGTCCGTTCCGCTTCCCGATAATTGGGAAAAATTTAAAATTAACTGGTCGGCGTATTGGCGGCTTTGGGCAACGAAAGAGAATTTCTTCGGGTATCTTTCCGCTGTGGGAAACGTGCTGTATGTTTTAAGCAAAGCAATCGTTATCATTGTTCCGTTTGTGCTTGTCGCGTGGCTGTTGCTTCGCCGTATGCTGAAAACGCAAAACAACGACTATGACAAGGACAGCAAGCCGCTTACGATATTCAAGCGCATTACGGCGCATACATATATTTCGCTAAAAACTTGGCTTATCGGCTTTTTTGCGTTTGTAAAGGAACACAAGAATTACTATGTAACGTGGCTTTGCCTGTGGGCGTTGTATTTTAACGCGTTTGCGATTCTTATCGAATTTATCGCGTATTACCTGTATTTTGTGGTATCGTTCGATTTCCTTAATCTTTACAGGCAAGTATATAAACTGTTTATCGACTTATCGGCGGCGTTTACGTTTATTCCTTTGTGGGCGTGGGTTGTGGTCGGTCTTATCGTGTTGGACAAGTTTCGGAAGAATATCGCTTACGGAGTGCTGAACCACTTCGAGCGAAGAAACCGCGGGTTTATCAATGCCCGCCCTATCGTGTATATGGTATGCGGAACAATGGGCAAAAAGAAAACGACGGCTATTACGGATATGGCGCTTTCGCAGGAAGCAATGCTACGGGATAAAGCGTTTGAAAAGATTTTGGAAAACGATTTGAAATTTCCGAATTTCCCTTGGATAAACCTTGAAAACGAATTAAAGCGAGCAATGGAATATCACGAAGTTTACAATCTTGCGACGGCGCGGAAATTTATTGCAAAGAAACGGGAACGCTTCTTCAAGTCTGCGACGGAAGAAAAGATTTTCGGCTATGATTATTCCCGTTACGATACGTTTTACAACGATAATCTGAAAGTAACGGATATATGGGAAACGATAGAAACGTATTCGCTGTTATACTTCATTTACGTGATACAATCGTCGCTACTTATCAGCAATTACAGCATACGCGTAGACGGCGTGCTTTCAGACTTGGGCAATTTTCCGCTCTGGAACGCGGATTTTTTCAAATCAGACAGCCGACTTATAGACAGTTACAGCCGCCACGCACACATTATCGACTTCGATTCTTTGCGTTTGGGGCGCAAAGTGGTAGAAAAGAACCGCAAAGCAAATTCTTTCGATTTCGGCGTGGTGATAATTACCGAAGTCGGCAAAGAACGCGGAAACAGCATAGAACTATCCGAAAAGAAGAAAAAAGACGAAGCGACGAATCAGAAGAATGACCTTTTCAACAGTTGGCTGAAAATGGTACGCCATTCCGCTACGGTGGATAACTTTCCGTTCGTGCGGGTGATAACGGACGAACAACGCCCCGAAAGTTGGGGAGCGGACGCGCGGGATTTGTGCGAAATCGTGCATATCAGAGAAAGCGGCGAAACACGGCTTGCAATGCCTTTTTTCTCGCTTGCCGAACTGCTTTACGGGTGGCTTTATAATAAGTTTTCGGGGCTGTATTACGAATATCGTTTTAACCGCGGCGATAATACGCTTGCTATGTATCTTCTGAAAGGACTGACGGCGAAAATGCGCGATTATTACACGGGAATTTATAATCGTTTCGGTTATTGCGTTCTTTCGGTTCAGGTGGAAAGCGGCACGCAGGACGGAACGATACAAGACGGCAAATATTATTTAATGTCGAAAAAGATTTACAGCAAGCGATTTTCAACGGACTGTTTTTCGGACTTCTTTACGGTAAAAGCGTTGCGTTCGCCCGTCGGTATCAACGATTTGAACGAATACGCCACGGAAAAAGCCACGTTCGGGGAACTTGCAATGCAGAACTCTTACTTTGTAAACGACCTGTTAAACGGGTTGAAAAACGATGAAAAAAAGGAAGATAAAAATGCGGACATTTGAAGAAAAAGTAAATTATAACAAGAAACGTTATAAGACGGACAATTTTTCGGCGGGGTATGTAATCGGCGTGCAAATGTATCACGATTACCCGAAGTATGACGAAAAAGGCAAAGCGGAAGCGCGGAAAACAATCGGCGATTTCAACGACCTTGCGAAAGGCAAAAACGGCGACAGGCTGGCGAAAGGCATAATGTGCGGCATACGCGACAGTGCGAACGAGAGAAAACACAAGAAATAACTTCCCTTTATCAGCCCTACTCCGCGTAGCGGTTATGCTCCCCGCAGGGGTTATAAAAAAACATCGAGGTGCAGACAAATGCAGAACGTTTATCAGATAGATTTATTCAACAGAACAAAGAATCCGTTTACGAGCGAATATAAGATATACCACGACGGCAGTCATTATATCGCCCGCGAATCGGTAAAAGGACTTAAAAGAAGAGCAAGAAAACGCGAACGTTCGGAACTTGTAACATTGTTCGATTTTCTCTTTGACGAAGCGATAAAAAGCGATATTGCAACCGACGAAGAAAAGAAGCAGTATATCGAAGATAAATTTATCAACGATTACTGTATCGAACTGCCCGATATCAAAGACTTCATCGAAGAGAATTTCGCTCGTAAAATGCGCAATATCTGGCAACGCGAAAAACGATTCCGTCGCAAAGCGTATCTTAACCGTTGGAATTTTTTCGTAACGTTTACGTATGACGGAAAGAAGCACACGGAAGAAACGTTTATCAAACGATTGAGAAAATGCCTTGCGAATCTGCACACGCGCCGCGGGTGGCGTTATATCGGCGTAACCGAACGCGGCGAAGAAAACGGAAGATTTCACTATCATTTTTTAATGTATATTCCCGACGGGCAAATGGTCGGGAAATTGTATAAAAAGCGCGATTACAGCAAGAAGCGCGGAACGGTACAAGAAACTATATGCAACGAATTTTTTGAAAGGAAATTCGGAAGAAACGACTTCGAGGAACTAATAATGAACGTAAACGGCGGCAATGCAGTAGAATATTGCTTAAAATATATGCGCAAAACGAATTCGCGCGGAATTTACAGTCGCGGAACGCCTGCGGAACTTACCAAAGAATTGGATAAGACGTATGCGTTTGCGGCGGAAATCGTAAACGATAAGATACGGGATTTCGATAACTATGCCCAAAGATGGGTATTGTTCGACGGCGTAATCGATTACGACAGAGATATAAAACCTCTGACGTTGCCGAAATTACGGCTCGTGTCATAAATATAATACGCGGAAAAGATGAATAAATCTACGTTTTGCGCCGAGGAAAGCATACGGCGCTATTTTGCGTTGCCGAAAACGAAATAATTACGATAAAATCACCGTAAAAACCCGTTTTTCGTTTAAAAAAATAAATAAAAGGCGCGGTTTCCAAAGCGATTTAGCGGGAAACGCGCCTTTTATTTTGCCGAAAGTCGGTCAGTTTTGGCAGGTAAATTGCGCGCCCCTCGTCCGCGGCGCGTCAGCGCCGCGCTCGTATAGACGAGGGGGCGCGCAATACTCTTTTGTTGTTCTTCTATGGCAAAAATGTTAGATAAAAACAGTGAAAAATAATATAATTGAAAGAACCCGAAAAGGTGTTGCGACGTCGCAATTACGGCGTTTTTCTCTTATAAGAATCGTTCCCGACAGGGTTTTGCACCCTGCAAGGGTTATTTATGAAAGGACAGAACTATATGAAAACAGAATTGAATTTAAGACGGTGGAACAACCCGTATTCTCCGAAAGAAAAATTGAAAGCATTGAATCTTTTGAAGCGTTCCGACGTGGAATTCGTCGCGCACCGTTACCATTGCACCGTTCAGACGATTTACAGGTGGCGAAGAATTTACAACGGGACGATAGAAAGTCTTGAAAATAAGTCGCACCGTCCGCTTACCGAGCACCCGAAAGCACAGACCGACGAAGAGAAAAAGCATATAGCGGACTTAATCAAACGTAACCCGAATATAGGGTTAAACGAATTATATGGTAAACTTCGTCTGAATTACGCATACAGCCGTAATCCGGTTACGCTTTACAGGTATCTGAAACGAAACGGCTTTTACGATACGAAAAAAACTTATACGCCGTATAAACCGAAACCGTACGATACGCCCGAACAAATCGGAGTGAAAATGCAAATGGACGTTAAGTATGTGCCGAAAGAATGTATCGCCGATTCGATTATCGATGACGAACGATTCTATCAGTACGGGATAATCGACGAAGCCACGCGCGAAAGGTTTATTTATCCTTACCGTGAGCAGAACGCCGACAGCACGGTTGACTTCGTTAAACGGGCGATCGCGTTCTTCGGCTATACCCCGCAAATCATTCAGACGGACAACGGCTCGGAATTTACCTTTACGCAGAAAGTGAAAAACGACAGGAAACATTCTTTCGATATATTCTGCGAACAGCACGGAATCGAACATAAACTTATAAAGCCGAGAACTCCGCGACATAACGGTAAAATAGAACGCTCGCACAGGTGCGATAACGAACGGTTTTATAAATATCTGCGATTTCACAGTTTCGACGATTTGAAAACGCAAATGAAAGCGTATCTGAAACGGTCGAATAATATTCCGATAAGCACGTTATGCAGTAGGGATAAAACGAAAAAGTGGCTTACCCCGAACGAAAAGCGAAAAGAACTGCTTCTGCTTGATTGGGGTGTGATAGAATAATCGTTTTAAATTACATAATTTAAGCCGACCTTTACAGTCGGCTATTTTGGCGTTCACGAATGTAAATTTTTGCGTGTGTTCTACCTATTCAGCACCTTAAAACAAGGCTCTGAACGGTTGACACGCCGTTTTTTTTGCTTTTTCTGAAAAAATTTTTAAAAAACCACTAAAATATCATTGACAATTTTTCATTGTAAAGAAATCCGGCTTTTGCAAAGAAATCAGACAATCAGGAGTTTTTTCGCGGTTTTTTCATTGTAAGACCGATTCTGTTTTTCTTAACGTCAACCGAAAGAACCCTTACTTTAACGACCTGCCCGACTTTGAGAACGTCGGACGGGTGTTTGACGTAATTGTCGGATATTTCCGAAATATGAACAAGTCCGTCCTGATGAACGCCGATGTCGATAAACGCGCCGAAGTCGATAACGTTTCTCACCGTTCCGGTAAGTTCCATACCGACAACGAGGTCGTTTATATCCATAACGTCGGAACGAAGTTCCTGTTTGGGAAGCGAATCTCTCACGTCTCTGCCCGGTTTAAGAAGTTCGACGACGATATCGTTCATCGTGGGAACGCCCATTCCGCATTCTTCGGCGGCTTTCGCTTCGCCGTATTTCTTTATCTGTCCGGGAAGATCCGAAAGTTTTCTTTCCTCAACGTCTTTATCGGTGTAACCGAACAACGCCAGAAGTTTTTCGGTAGCCTCGTAAGATTCGGGGTGAACGGCAGTGTTATCGAGAATATTCTTTCCGTCTCTGATTCTCAGAAAGCCCGCGCACTGCTCATACGCCTTGGCGCCGAGTTTTGCAACTTTGAGAAGTTGCTTTCTCGTCGTGAATTTTCCGTTTTCTTCGCGGTAAGTTATTATGTTGTTCGCGATTCCGGAGTTAAGCCCCGAAACCCTCGAAAGGAGCGACGGGCTCGCCGTGTTAAGGTCCACGCCGACGCTGTTTACGCAATCTTCAAGAACGCCGTCGAGAACTTCGTCGAGCCGAGCCGGCGGCATATCGTGCTGATACTGCCCCACGCCTATCGCCTTCGGATCGATTTTTATAAGTTCCGCCAACGGGTCCTGCAATCTTCTCGCAATGGAAATCGCCGAACGCAAGGTGAGGTCGTATTGCGGGAATTCCTTAGCGGCAAGCGGCGAACCGGAATAAACCGACGCGCCCGCTTCGTTCACGACGACGTAGCCGACCTTTCCGCCGTAATCTTTAAGCATATCTGCGACGAATATTTCGGATTCCTTGGACGCCGTACCGTTTCCGATAGAGATAACGTCAACCGAATATTTGTCGATGAGTTTTTCGAGCGCGGCTTTCGCCTCCGCGGTTTTGCTCTGCGGCGGCGTAGGATAAACGACTGTGGTGTCAAGAACTTTACCCGTTCCGTCGACGACCGCTATCTTGCACCCCGTTCTGTATGCCGGATCGAAGCCCATAGTAACTTTATCCTTAACGGGCGGTTGCATAAGAAGCGGACGAAGATTCACGTCGAACATTTTTATGGCTTGCTCCTGCGCGTTCTCCGTCAGATAGTTCCTGATTTCTCTTTCTATCGACGGCTGAATAAGACGTTTATATGCGTCCGCAACGGCGGCTTTCACACACGGTGTGGTAACGCTGCCCTCTTTGACTATGCCGACCTCGCAAACCCGGACGGCAAACTCCTCGTCGATTGCGACTTTGACTTTAAGGTATCCCTCTTCTTCGCCGCGGTTGAGCGCGAGAACCCTGTGAGATTTGATTTCGGAAACGGGTTCGGAATAATCGGCGTACATTTCGTAAGTTTTCGCGCCGTCCTCTTCCGCTTTTTGTATTTTCGAGGAAATCTCGCCGTTTTTAAGGTAAATCTTACGAAGTTTCTTTCTGAGTTCCGCCTCGTCGGAAATTCTTTCGGCAATAATGTCTTCAGCGCCGGCGATCGCCTCTTTGACGCTTGCGACGCCGAGTTCTTCGTTCACGAACGGTTTTGCAAGATCCTCGACCGTTCCCTCCGTCACGTTCTGAGCGTAAATGATATCGGCAAGCGGTTCAAGCCCTTTCGCGATAGCGACCGTCGCTCTCGTTTTTCTCTTCTGTTTATACGGTCTGTAAATATCTTCAACCTCGGCGAGTGTTTCCGCTGCCGTAAGCGACGCGGCAATCTCGTCGGTCATTTTTCCCTGTTCCGTTATCGATTTGGAAACCTCTTCTTTTCTCTTCTCGATATTGCGAAGATAAGTAAGTCTGTCGGAAAGTTCTCTCAGCACCTGATCGTCGATATGTCCCGTCATCTCTTTTCTGTAACGGGCGATGAAAGGTATCGTGTTCCCCTCGTCGAGAAGTTCAACGATATTCTTTACGTGGTCCTCCCTGAGTTTGAATTCCTGCGTAATCTGATTTAAGATATCCATTGTTATTTCCTTAAAGTTTTTAAATATTTTTTATCCGAATCGCTCACGCGGAACGAATCGTGAATTTTTGAAATCGCTTTGTTATGCGTAAATTCGCCGAGATTGTCGTCTTGCAGATATGCGAGCGTTATCTCGCGCTGCCTTACGAACGCAACCGAAACGAGCCAGGCTATCGCCATATCGTTATAATACCCCTTTCCGTCGAGTTTGTCCATCAGGCGAAGAATTTCATCCGTATGCGTTTCGTCAACGTAAAACCGCATAAACATCACTATTCTGAAACGAAGATAATATCCGTCGAGATTTTCAATTCCGTCTTTGTTGAGTTCGTAAAATTTCTCTTTATCCGCTTTGCCGATTCTGATCTCCGGCACGACGGTATCTATATGCGCCCAACTGTCGCACCTGCAAAGGTACTCGTCCTTTCTCTTCCAGAATTCCTCCGCGCCGAGCCTTGCGAGAAACAAACCGTAAAGCAGCGTATCTTCGTAATAAGCAAATTTACATTCCGCAAGGTATTCTTCGATTTCGGATTTGTCTGCCGATTTTGCAATCTTCTTCACGTCGGGCATTCTCACGCCTAACGACTCGGTTTTGCTTTTCGTTATTTTATCGTTGAAGATTTTATACTGCGGATCGGCTTTTGTCATCAGATCCGCAACAACCCTTTCGTATACGTTCATTATTTTTCTTTTAAGTGCAATTCGTCAAACGCCACGAACCAGGCGGTTTTATCAAACGATACGTTCGCCGGACTTGTGGACGGCAAGGCGTAAACTTTAACGGGAAAATCAAAATGCGCGGAATAGAGTTCGAACGACTTTTTCCCGTTGCAGACGATCGCTCTGATCTTTGAGCCGTCGACCACCCTTTTCAGATCCGCCACGGTCGGCGATTTTATATCCGCGTCGGCAGAGCCGACGATTTCGCAACTTGCGACAACGTCCCAGAGAGCGACTCCGCGGCTTAGAAGAAATTTCGTTTTATCCTGAACGTCGTCGCCGAAATCCGAGTCGAAATATTCTCTGAGAAGGTTCCAGAAACGATTTCTCTTATTACCGTAATAAAAACCCTCGGTGCGCGATTTTACGGACGGAAAACTGCCGAGAATCAGCGCTTCCGAGTTTTCGTTAAACACGGGTTCAAATCCTTCGATCATTATTCAGTCACCTTGTAAAAAATTGCAAAATCACAGTTCCCGACAATGATTTTTGAAAGTTTTACGCCTTGCGTTATTTCGTAAACCGCCCCGTCGAACGATATACTCATAGGTCTTTCGCCAAAGTTTACGGCAAAATAGATCTTCTTGTTTTTACAATTCCTCGAAAATGAAAACAAACCGTCGTTACAATAAACGTCCGCCGTTTCTCCGTCTTTGAAACAATCGTATCGTTCTCTTAATCCGGACAAAAAACAATACCATTCGTAAAGTTCTTTGTTTTCGTTCTCGATAAAAAATTTTCTGTTGAACGGGTCTTTGTTGCCCTCGGTCATCTGCTCGTCGCCGTAATAAACGCACGGCACTCCGTACAGGCAAAACTGAAGAAGAGAGCAGCATCTGAGCATTTTTATTGCGTCGCGTTTTTCCGTTTGCGTAAGTTTCTCTTCCGCCATTCCGCTCCGCTCTTTTTCAAGTCTGCCGCGCTTGCCGAGGACGGTGAGAATACGAGGCGTATCGTGCGTGCCGAGAATGTTCATAAGTGAATTCAGCGCGTGAAAGGGATAATTATCGATTTGTTCGCGTACTGTTTTATAAAGCGTCTCGGCTTTTCCGCTCAAGGCAAATCCGATAATCGCATCCTTTAAAGGATAATTCATCACGCTGTCGAGTTCGTCGCCGAGGAAATACTTTCTGCGCGTTCCGTAGGCGATTTTATTCGTCGCGTCCTCCCACACCTCGCCTATTACGATTTTATCGTCGCCGAACGATTTAGCCTTGGCGGCAATCTTTTCGACGAATCCGTCGTTTATCTCGTCCACCACGTCGAGTCTGACGCCGCCTGCGCCGAGTTTAAAATACTTTTCCAGAACGCCGTCGTTACCCGTTATAAAATCCTCGAAAGGCGGACAATTTTTGTTGATCGACGGCAACACGTCGATGCCCCACCACGAAGAATACTCGTCCGGGAAACGTTGAAACTCATACCAACCGTAATAGGGCGAATCATTGGACTGATACGCGCCGACCGACGGATAGTTGCCATACTTATTGAAGTATACGCTATCATCGCCGGTATGATTGAAAACTCCGTCAAAAATCAAGGAGATATCGTTGTTTTTGAAAGTTTTTACGAGTGACATAAAATCCTTTTCACTACCTAAAAGCGGATCAAACGACAAATAATCGCCGGTGTCGTAACGGTGATTTGAATGCGCTTTGAAAATCGGATTGAGATAAACGTGCGTTACGCCAAGGGATTTAAGGTAATCCGTTTTACGTCTTATCCCCTCGAAGTTACCGCCGAAAAAATCATCGTTTTTTATCTTCCCGTTTTCGTCCGGAAGATAATCGGGCGTTCCGTAAATATCCGTTCTCAGTCTTTTTCCGTCGGCGTTGCCGAATCCTTCCGCTCTTGCGAATCTGTCCGGGAAAATCTGATACATAACCCCGCCGTGAAAACCGCGCGGGGCTTTCGTTCCGCTTTTGTAAACAAGCAACTGAAAATCGTCGGTATGCTCTCCTTCCGCGCCGAAGCCGAAAACGTCTTTTCCGATTTTACGCCCGTCGGCATAGAACCGATAAAAATACAAGCCTCTTTTTAACGGCGGAAGCGTAAACCCGAATCTGTCGCCGGATTTTTCTCCCGCATAGGTCGTATTCTCGCCGCCGTCGTCGCTCGTAAGAACCAGACAGCAGGATTCAACCCCGCTTATTTCGATATTTATATTAAGTTGTTCGCTATCGGACACAGCGCCCGTCACGCTCTTAAACCGGCGTGAAATCGGGTCGTAAGTTACGCGCATATATCACTTTATCTGTTTGATATGCCAGATTCTTTCGGCGTATTCTTTTATACTTCTGTCGGCAGAGAAAATACCGGCGCCGGCAATGTTGTTCAGCGACATTTTATTCCACTTCAGAACGTCTTTATAAGTCTTATCCGCCTTATCGTGAATAGCAAGAAAATCGCTGAAATCCGCCATACACATATACGGGTCGGCAATAGGCGAGTTTGTAAGGAGGTAAGCCGCGATATCGTCGAACCTCTCCCCTGCAAAGCCTGATTTGAGGCTTGCGACGACCTTTTGAAGAACGACGTTGTTATTGTAAAACGCGCAGGCGTCGTAACCGTGTTTCCATAGATTTTCAACCTGTTTTGCGTTCATTCCGAAAATAAATATATTCTCGTCGCCGACGGACTCTCTCATTTCGACGTTCGCGCCGTCAAGCGTGCCGATTGTAAGCGCGCCGTTTATCATGAACTTCATATTGCCCGTGCCGCTCGCCTCTTTACCGGCGGTTGATATCTGCTCCGAAATTTCGGTCGCCGGCATAAGCGTTTCTGCCATCGTGACGTTGTAATCTTCGAGATATATAACGTTGAGTTTTTCTCTTATTCTCTTGTCTGGATTTTTTCTCAGATCCTCGGCAATAGAACAAAGAAGTTTGATTATTCTCTTCGCCATATAATAACCCGGCGCGGCTTTCGCTCCGAAAATAAAGGTTTTCGGAATCACGTCCGCTTCGGGGTTATCTTTTAAGTTGTTATATAAATTGATGATATAAAGCGCGTTCAGAAGTTGACGTTTATACTCGTGAAGCCTCTTTGCCTGAACGTCGAAAATCGAATCGGGCGAAAGAGTGAATCCCGTCTTTTTATAAACGTAAGACGTGAGTTGCCCTTTCTTTATTCTTTTGATTTCCGCAAGACGTTTAAGCACGCTCTCGTCGTTTTCAAACGCTTTGAATTCAGCAAGTTCTTCCGGATGCATGACAAACCCGTCGCCGATACATTCCGTCAACAGCGAGGAAAGTTCTTTATTCGACTGACAAAGCCATCTTCTGTGCGCGATTCCGTTCGTCACGTTGGTGAATTTCTCCGGATACGCGTCGTTGAAATCCTTGAAAATACTCGTCTTGATTATTTCGCTGTGGAGTTTGGAAACTCCGTTTACCGTGTGCGACGCAACAACCGAAAGGTTCGCCATTCTCGCCTGACCGTGCGAAAGTATCGACATTCTTTCGATTTTATCCCAGTCTCCGGGAAATTTGTTCCACATTTCGCCGCAGAATCTTTGGTTGATTTCCTTTAAAATCGCGTAAATTCTCGGCAATCTTCTCTCGATAAGATCTTCGTTCCACTTCTCCAGAGCCTCGCTCATGACGGTGTGATTGGTGTAAGCGACGGTTCTCTTCACAATATCCCACGATTCGTCCCAGCCGAAACCGTGTTCATCCATAAGAATTCTCATAAGTTCGGGGATACAAAGCGCAGGGTGCGTATCGTTTATATGAATAGCCGCCATATCGGGAAGAGTGTGAAGGTCGCCGTATCTTCTGACGTGCTCGTTGATTATGTTCTGCAACGTTGCCGAAACGAGGAAATACTGTTGTTTTAATCTGAGCGATTTGCCTTCCGAGTGATTGTCGGACGGATAAAGAACTTTTGAAATGAGTTCCGCCTCGTTATCCTCCTGCATGCAACGGACGTAATCGCCCTCGGAGAAAGAGTTCATATCGAAATTTCTCACGCTCTTCGCCGCCCAGAGTCTTAAAACGGAAACGGCTTCGGAATCCTTGCCCGAAATCATCATATCGTAAGGGACGGCTTCGACTTCCTGACAATCGTTCTGAATGATTTTCATTCCTTCGCTCGTCCATTCTTCGGTGATTTTTCCGTCGAATTTAACCCTTACCGCCATATCGGAACGCGGCGTGAGCCAGACTTCGCCGCCCGGAAGCCACACGTCCGGAAGTTCCGTCTGCCAGCCGTCTACGATTTTCTGCTTGAAAAGACCGTATTCGTAACGGATAGAATAGCCCATCGCGGGGTAATTTCCGCTTGCGAGCGCGTCCATAAAACAAGCCGCAAGTCTGCCAAGTCCCCCGTTTCCGAGCCCTGCGTCGGGTTCGAGTTCATAAAGGTCCTCGAGCGTCAATCCTCTCGTTTTCAGAACTTTGCTTACCTGTTCTTCAATACCAAGGTTATAGACGTTGTTTTTTAGCGAACGCCCGAGCAAAAATTCCATGCAAAGATAATAAACTCTCTTTGCCTTTGCCGCTTTGGTTTTGTAGTGGTAAGCGTTTCTTTTTTCCAAAAGAATATCTCTCACCGCCATAACGACGGCTTTATAAAGTTGTTCCGTTGACGCTTCTTTGATTGACACGCCGAAATATCTCGACAGTTTTCCGCTGATTACGTCCTTCATTTCCTTGGGAGTGATATCGGTTTTTCCCATTTGTATCTCCTGTTTGCCGCGATTATCTTATCTCGCCCAGCATATTGTCGTATAATTTCTCATATTCTCCCGACGACTTCTTCCAACTGAAATCTGTAGTCATCGCCCTTTTCATAATTCCGCGCCACTCGTCTTTGTTGCCGAACGTATACACGGCGTCCTTTATCACGTAAAGCATTTCGTGAGCGTTGTAATTACCGAACACGAACCCGTTACCGCCGTTTCTCATATCGTTATTGTATGGCGAAATACTGTCGAACAATCCGCCCGTGGCTCTCACCACAGGCACCGCGCCGTATCTGCACGCTATCATCTGCGACAATCCGCACGGCTCCTGCTTCGACGGCATAAGGAATATATCCGACGCCGAATATATCTTGCTCGCAAGATCCTTATTGTATGCGATAATCGCTCTGCATTTGCCCGAATATCTGTCGGCAAGCATTCTGAAATAATCCTCGTAATCGCCTTCGCCTTTTCCAAGGATTACCACCTGAACGTTCTCCGCAAGAAGTTCTTCGATAACGCATTTGACAAGATCAAGCCCCTTTGCGGGAACAAGCCGCGAGATTATCGAAATAAGCGGCGCGTCGTCCTTTTCGGGGAGCCCGAGCATCTTCTGAAGTTCTTTTTTGCAAACGCCTTTTCCTCTCGTATCGTCCGCGGAGTAATTACGGAACAGTTTTTCATCTGTTTCGGGATTATAAACCGTTTCGTCTATTCCGTTGAGAATTCCGGTGAGTTTGAATTCGTTTTCGCATATCGCGTACTGAAGTCCGTGAGCGAAGAACGGATTTTTGATCTCGTTGGCGTACATTCTCGAAACGGTTGAAAACCTGTCGGAGAACTGTATCGCGCCTTTCATCAGATTTAAGCACCCGTCGTAATCGAGCGCGGGCTTAACGCTTTCGGGCAAACCGAACAAATCGCCTAAGCAATCGTAGCCGTACTTCCCCTGATATTCTATATTATGAATAGTGAAAAGGGCCTTGATATGATCGTAACCGTAACGATTCGCGTATAACGTTTTAAGATAAACAACCGAAAGGGCCGTCTGCCAGTCGTGACAATGAAGTATTTCCGGATAATAATCGAGATGAACCATCATTTCGAGCGCCGCTTTGGAGAAATAAGCAAATCTTTCTCCGTCGTCGTAAAATCCGTATAAGCCGCTTCTCTTGAAGTAATATTCGTTATCTATAAAATAGAACGTAACTCCGTCGGCTTTAAGCGAAAACACGCCGCAATACTGGTTTCTCCAGGCAAGCGGAACATTGAAATTCATAAGGAATCTCATCTGACTTCTGTATTTGTCGCTTATATCGCCGTAAAGCGGCATAACCACTCTTACGTCGTACTTACCGTTTGCGGCAAGAGTTTTGGGAAGCGAGCCGATAACGTCGGCAAGTCCGCCGCTGCCGAGATACGGATTAGCCTCGCTTGCAACAAAAAGAACGGATTTGACGGGCGTTACGTCGAATTTAAGATCGCCCGCCGCAATTTCCGGCGCTTCTGCAATCTTTTTATCGATTTTTTTCCCGGTTGTCTTTTTCTCCGAAACATTCTTTTCAGAAGTCTTTTTCTCGGAAACCTTCTTTTCAGAAGTCTTTTTCTCAGAAACCTTTTTTTCGGCATCCTTTTTCCCGGATTTTTCCGTCGCCGTCTTTTTTTCGGGTTTCTTCTCGGTTTCGGTTTTCTTCATTGCTGGTTTCTTATCGGTTTCGGTTTTCTTCGTTGCGGGTTTCTTTTCGGTTGTCGCCTTTGCCGTTACCTTTTCTTCCGCCTGAATTGTCTTTGCGGTTTTCGTTTCTTTTTTCTGCTCTTCCGTTACTTTAACCTCTTTTTTTGCCATATTCGCTCCTTTTATACCACTGTTCCTTTTGAGATGTAGAACGGGTGATTTTCGCTCCCGGAAAGACTTCTCCCGCTCTTAACGTAAACGTTTTTATCGGTGATGATGCAATTCATCGAAACTTTCTCTCCGACGATCGTATTCTGCATAAGTACGCAGTTTTTGACAACCGTACCTCTGCCGACCGTCACGCCTCTGAAAATTATACTGTTATAAACCTCGCCCTCTATTCTGCAACCGTCTGCAATAAGCGAATTGTTGACTATCGCGTTATCACCATAACGGGTGGGAGTGGAATCTTTAACTTTCGTGTAAACGTTAGCCTTTCTGAAAACCTCTTCTCTCTTCTCTTTATCGAGAAATTTAAGGTTTTCGTCATAATATTTCTGCAACGACGTAATCTCTTCGTAATAACCTTTATGCTCGTAAGCGTAAACTCTGCCGGCGGGAATACGACCGTCGATAACGTCCTTTACAAACGAAGTCGAGCCGTGCGAAAAGGCTTCGGCGAGCAAACTGATCAGAAGAGTTCTCGAAATCACGATCATGTTCGTAAAAACGTTGACTTCGTCGCTCTTAGAATCGTAAACAACCCCCTTAACCTTATCGTCCGCGCCAACGTCGAGAAAAACGTTCTCTCTTCCGCCGACTTCGCTTCTGTTCTTTTTGACGTAAACGAGCGTCATTTCGGCGCCGTCTGCGATATGTTTTGCTATTATCGGCTTGAAATCAACCGCGCAAACCATATCGGAATCGCTCATAACGACGTATTCCTCATGAGATTTTGAGAGAAAACCCGTAACGCTTTTCAACGCTTCGAGCCTTGTTGTGTAAAGCATGTTACTTTCCGTAACTCCGAACGGCGGAAGAATATACAACCCACCGACGTGACGGGCAAGATCCCAATCCTTTCCGCTGCCTATATGGTCCATAAGCGACTGGAAATTGCTCTTGGTTATTATTCCGACTTTTGCGATATCGGAATTAACCATATTTGAAAGCGCAAAGTCGATAAGACGGTATCTGCCGCAAAACGGTATGGACGCAACCGTTCTTTTAGCCGTAAGTTCCGGAACGTTATTGTCGTGTATATTTGAAAAAATCAATCCGAGCGTGCTCATTCTTTTCCCCTCCTTAAACGTTTTCGTCGATTATTTTACCGGCTTCGACAACCGCGTTGTCGGAAACGGTTATATCTCTTCCCAGGACGGCAATCGAAAGCGATGAGCCTTTTTGTTCCGCTCCGATCTTCGCCCCCTTGCCGACTTTGACGTTTTCGTCGATTATGGCGTGATCGATAACGGCGTTTTTCTCAATTTCCGCGCCTGCGTAAATTATGGAATTTCTCACAACCGCGCCTTCGGCGATTTTTACGTCGTGCGAAAGTATACTGTTTTCAACCGTTCCTTCGATTTCGCAACCGGAAACGACGATCGAATCGACCACTCTCGCATTTTTGCCTATGTACTGCGGCGGAGCAATCGGGTTTCTCGACCTTATCCTCCAGGACGGGTCGGAAATATCGAATTTCGGCGCGTCGCCGAGCAGATCCATATTCGATTCAAACAAAGAATTTATCGTTCCCACGTCTTTCCAGTAACCGTCGAAAGTGTAAGCCACCATTTTTTCGCCGGAAGCAAGCATTTTGGGGAGAACGTTTTTACCGAAATCGTTGGAACTTTTTTCATCTGCTTCGTCCTCTTCGAGATATTTATACATTTTATCCGCCGAAAAAATGTAAATACCCATAGACGCAAGGTCGCTTTTTGGTTGCTTCGGCTTTTCCTCGAATTGATAAATAACGCCGTTTTCGTCGACGTTTAAAATTCCGAATCTCGAAGCCTCGGAAAGCGGAACTTTTATCGCCGCGATCGTGCAAGCCGCGCCCGTCGTTTTGTGTCTGCGAAGCATATCGGCGTAATCCATTTTGTAGATATGGTCGCCTGACAGAACAAGCACGTAATCGGGATTATACCTTTTTATAAACGGCATATTCTGGTAAATGGCATTCGCCGTACCTTTGAACCACTCCGAACCGTGTTTCGCCTGATAAGGCGAAAGAATATGCGCGCCGCCGTTAGAACGGTCGAGATCCCACGGTTCGCCGTTGCCGATATAGTCGTTTAAAATAAGCGGTTGATACTGCGTAAGCACTCCGACCGTGTCAATCCCCGAATTTACGCAGTTTGAAAGCGGAAAATCGATTATTCTGTATTTTCCGCCGTAAGTTACGGCAGGCTTTGCTATTTTGTTTGTCAGAGCAAACAACCTGCTGCCCTGCCCTCCGGCAAGTAGCATCGCGACGCATTCTTTTTTACTTATCATTTTTCCCTCCGTTTCAGCATTTACGCTGTTATTTATTTTTCAGATATATAAAAGAAAGTTTCGGCAAATCGACTTCGAGCGAATACGGCTTGCCGTTCCATTCTTTCTTTTCCGTTTTATAAACTCTCTTTCTTCGTTTTCCGTCGCCGCCGTAAATCTTTTTATCGGAATCGAAAAGAACTTTATAATTGCCCTTTTCCGCGGCGAACCGGTATTTTATATCGGCCCCGCTGAAATTTATCGCGACGATTATCTTTTCGCCGCCGAACTTACGAACGAACGCGAGCGAATTGAGATCTTTATCGTCGGCGGCAAGCCATTCGAATCCGTCCCATCCGTCGTCGTCGCCGAATAAAGCCGGCTCTGTAAGATAAAGTTTGTTAAGTTCCGTGAAGAACCTGTCCAATTCGGCGTGTTTTTCGTAGTCTTTAAGGAAAAATTCAAGTCCTTCCTTATAATTCCATTCCTTGAACTGCCCGAACTCCGCGCCCATAAACATAAGTTTTTTGCCGGGATGAGCGATCATATAACCCATAAACGCTCTGTCGCCTGCGAACTTATCGTCGTAAGAACCGAATTGCTTATTTAAAAGCGAACATTTTCCGTGAACGACTTCGTCATGCGAAATGGGAAGAATGTAATGTTCCGAAAACGCGTACATCATCGAAAAATTGAGTTTGTTATGCTCGTATTTTCTGAACAACGGGTCGATTCTGACGTAAGACAAAACATCGTTCATCCACCCCATATTCCACTTATAATCAAACCCGAGCCCGCCGTCTTTCACGGGGCGTGTGACGTAAGGATACGCCGTGGATTCCTCCGCAATCATTATCGCGTAAGGATAGGCGTCGTGAACCGCGTCGTTGAGTTTTTTGATGAAAGCGATCGCTTCGAGGTTTTTATTGTCGCCGTATTGATTCGGAAGCCACTCGCCCGGTTTTTTATCGTAATCGAGATAAAGCATGGACGCGACCGCGTCAACTCTTATGCCGTCGATATGATACTTTTCAAAAAAGAAGCACGCCGACGAAACGAGAAAAGACTGAACTTCCGTTCTGCCGTAATCGAACCTTCTCGTTCCCCACTCTTTATGCTCTATTCTGTCCCAACCCTTATTTTCATAGAGAGGCGCACCGTCGAATTCGTAAAGACCGAATTCGTCTTTCGGAAAATGCGCCGGAACCCAATCGAGAATAACGCCGATATTATTTTCGTGAAACGCATCGACGAGAGCCATAAAATCCTTCGGCGTTCCGAGCCTCGAGGTTACGGCGAAATACCCCGTAGTCTGATATCCCCATGACCCGTCGAAAGGATATTCCGTAAGCGGCATCATCTCCACGTAATTGTATCCGTGAGATTTTACGTACGGAACGAGTTCGCGGATAAGTTCCTTATAGGAATAATAATCGCCGTTTTCTTTGCGTTTGAAAGACAACAGATTAACCTCGTAAATATTCATCGGAAGAGAATGAGTGGTCTGTCCTTTTCTCTTCTTGAAATATTCTTCGTCTTTCCAGCAGTAGCCGTCCGGATCGTAAATTTTGGAAGCGGTTGCCGGCGTAGTTTCACAGTGGAACGCGTAAGGATCGGCTTTCAGAACTTTACCGCCGTCGGACGTTACGCAATATTTATAATTGTCATAAACTTTCAGTCCTTCGACGAATGCTTCAAAAACGCCTCCGTCGTTCGTCATGAGCGTTGCGTTTTCGTTCCATTCGTTGAAATCGCCGACTACCGACACCGCTTTCGCGGCAGGAGCCCACACTCTGAATATAACGCCTTTTTTTCCTTTGCGCGTTGCGAAATGCGAGCCGAGATATTCGTAGGCTTTGTAATTCGTTCCCTGATGGAATAAATATTTTGCTAAATCGTCTTTCTTTGGCATCAGTTGCTCCTGTTCCGAATTGCTTTTGATTTTATCTTTTGCGGGCTTGCCCGCCGCTAAATATATCGTTTATAATTTCGTCGCTTAAATAATATACGCGTCTTTCTTTTCGGGCGTTCTCGAAAGTTCGATCTTCTTCGCCTCGTAACCCTTTCTGCCGAGAAGCGCGTAAGCGGCGTTCTTTCCGTTTTCCACGCCGGGCTGATTGTAGGTGTTGATATTGAGGAATTCGCCCTCGAACGCCGTCTGCATTTCGAAATAGAAAATAAGTTCGCCGATGGTGAACGCGTTTATTTCGGGAATAATAATCGTGTGATTCATTCTCTTTTTAACGGTGAGCGCGTATTCCGTGGCCTTTCTTTCCGCATCGATGAGTTCGTTCATGGTGTGACCGCAAAGGAAATGCACGTCCGGAATATCTTCGCAACCCTCAGGAATTGCCGTTTCTTTTCTGTATTTGTTTACGGCGATGAAAGTTACGACCTTATCGTAAGGTCCTTCGGCGTAAAGTTGAACCTGACTGTGCTGATCGGTTACGCCGAGCGATTTAACCGGGGTCTGCCCCGCGTTGACAGTTACGCCGTTATTATCCACTTCTTTACCGAGCGATTCCGCCCAGATCTGGCAATACCAGTCCGCGAAGTATTTAAGCCCGTCGGCATAAGGCATCATAACGGAAATGTTTTTACCTCTCTTCATGGCGATATCCTGCAAAATCGCGTTCATAAGAGGCGGGTTTTTGCTGAGATTTTTATTCATGGAAATTCTCGCCATATACGCCGCGCCGGCTAAAAGTTCGCCGATATCAACGCCCGTTACAGCGGCGGGAAGAAGCCCCACGGGGCTGAGTTCGGAAAACCTTCCGCCAACTCCGTCGGGAATGTAATACGTTTTGTAACCCTCCGCTTTAGCGATTTTTATAAGATTGCCGGAATCTTTCGAGGTGGTCGCGATAACGTGATCTTTAACCTTGTCGCCGAGTTTCTCTCTGAGCATGTTATATATAATAAGGTACTGCGACATTGTTTCGGAAGTCGATCCGCTTTTTGTTATAACGTTGAAAACGGTTTTTTCGACGTCGATAACGTCAAAGAGCGCGGCCATTCTTTCAGGATCGATGTTATCCTCGACGTAAAACTTGGGCGCTTTTCTCTCCTTAGCGGGGAGGTCGTTATAATGAAGGTGGCAAAGAGCCTGAAAAACCGCGATCGGACCGAGCGCGCTGCCGCCGATGCCGAGAACGACGAAATATTTTGCCGTTCTTCTTATCTCCTTAGCCGTTTTGTTTATGTCCGCCACAACTTCTCTCTGATGAAGGGGTAAATCCATCCAGCCGAGCCAGCCTTTGCCTTTTTCGCTTTCGAGTTTTCCGAGCGCTTTGTCGGCGGATTTTCTGTACGCCACCAACTCTTCTCTCGTTATCCCCTCGTCGCCGATGAATTCGCGCATCATGTTGTTATAATCGAGCCTTATCGTCATTGCTCTTTTCCAATCTTTATTCTGATATCTTTTAGCCATATGTTCTTCTCCTTAAAGATTTAAAATATTTTGTAAGCGATTTCCCGCATTTTGTCAAGACTTCTTTTTATTTCCGTTACGTCGCCGTAATCGTCTTTGTATACTTCAATCAAAGCGTCGCCGTCGAACCCGACGTCCTTAAGCCGCCTGAATAGTTCTTCAAAATCGAATGTTCCCTCGCCGGGAAGTTTTATTTTTCCGTTCTCGTCCACGTCGGAAATGTGAACTGTTTTTATGTTTTGCCCCATCGCATCGATATATTCCCGATAGTCTATGCCGGATCTTCTCGCCTGTTTTATGTCGAGCGTTGCCATAAGATCGGGGGCGTATTGTTTTACTTTTCTGAAAAAATCGGGATAACTGCAAAACGCCCACGCGACGTTTTCAAGACAAATTTTAATTCCGTATTTCGCCGCCGTTTCGCAAAGAATCGCAAGGCGTTTGCCCGCTTTTTCGTAATTATCGTAGTCGGAGCCTGCTTTTATTCTCGCTCTGCCGTGCATCGTGTAACAATGCGCGCCGAGAAGTTTCCCCGTGGATAGAACCCTCTCAAACCAATAATTCGCATCGTTGAATGCCCTTTGATTCGCGGAAAACAATTCCGTTTCAAAATTAAGCGTTATAACGTGAAGAGAATGTACGTTCAGATTACCTTTTCTCGAAAGCAGCAGTTTACCGAATTCCTCGGTATACTCCGAAAAACTTTCAAGAAAAATCTCACACGTTCTCGCGTCGATTTCGTTCAGCGTCACGAGCGAATCCTCGTTATATTCTCTTAAAAACAAACTCGCGGTTGAAACGCCGATTTCCATTTGTGTTACCTCTCGTTACCTTGTTACCTTGTTTTAACAAAACGGATTTTTCCGTTCTCGGCGTAAACGAGTATGTCATCGCCGCTCTTTATTCTTCCGTCGATGAGCGCGTCCGTCAGCATATCTTCGATAAGCGTCGTTATGGCGCGTTTTAAAGGTCTTGCGCCGTAAACTTCGTTGTAGCCTTTATCGATGATAACGTCCGCCGCGCTACCCGCAACTTTAAGTTTTATTCCGTTATCGGCAAGGCGTTTTATGAGTTTTTCAAGCAGAACGTCTACAACTTTTCCGCAATCTTCTCTCGAAAGGCTGCGGAAAACGATTATATCGTCCAGCCTGTTTAAAAACTCGGGGCTGAATTTTCTCTTTAAAGCCTCGGTTATTCTGTCTTTCGCTTCGCGTTCTTTATCTGCTTCGCTGATAAAGCCGAAATTCGACCTCTGAGCCGTGATCGCCGCGCCGACGTTTGACGTAAGAATGATGATCGTGTTTCTGAAATCGACCGTTTTACCCTTGCTGTCGGTCAGTCTGCCCTCGTCGAGAATCTGCAGCATAAGATTGAAAATCTCGGGGTCGGCTTTTTCGATTTCGTCGAATAAAACAACCGAGTACGGTTTTCTCCTTACTTTATCCGTAAGGATACCCGCGTCCTCGTAACCGACGTATCCCGGAGGCGCGCCTATGAGTTTCGCGACGGAATTCTTTTCCATATACTCGCTCATATCGATTTTTATCAGGCTGTTTTTATCGCCGAAAACAACGTCCGCAAGCGCTTTTGAAAGTTCCGTTTTTCCAACGCCCGTAGGCCCGACGAAAATGAACGAACCTATCGGTCTGTTCGGGTCTTTTATGCAGGTTCTCGCGCGTTTTATAGCCCTCGAAACGGCGTTGACCGCCGCGTCCTGTCCGATAACTCTGTCGTGCAGTTCGTTTTCGAGATTATTCAATTTGTCCGTTTCGTCGGACGTTATTCTCGTCACGGGGATTTTCGTCCACTCCGCAACGACTTCCGCCACGTCGTCGCCGGTTATTTTCGGCGTGGAATTGCTCCTTTCGTCCAACGCTCTTTCGTTTATTTTGTAAATTTCGTCGCGAAGTCCGTCGATTTTTTCGAGCAACTGCCGTTTTTCGTCGGCGTAATCTTCTCCCATAGAAAGAACGTACTCCAACTCGTTTTCCGCTTTTCTTAACTGAGCGGTTTTTTCGGAATATTCCTTAGGCGTAAAGCAATATTTCAAACGAGCCTTTGCCGCAGCTTCGTCGATAAGGTCGATAGCCTTATCGGGAAGATTTCTGTCCGTAATGTACCTGTCCGAAAGCGTAACCGCGGCTTTTATCGCCTCGTCGGTTATTTCGACGTTATGGTGAGCCTCGTATTTATCTTTCAGTCCTTTTAAAATTATAATCGAATTTTCAACGCTCGGCGCTTCTATCTTTATCGGCTGAAATCTTCTCTCGACGGCAGGGTCTTTTTCTATATAAGTCCTGTATTCGTCAATCGTCGTCGCGCCTATCGTCTGCAATTCGCCGCGCGCAAGCATCGGTTTTAACATTTCGGCTATATCAAGATTTCCGTCGCCCGTACTGCCCGCGCCCATTATGTTGTGAATTTCGTCGATAAAAAGGATAATATCGCCCCTCGAAATAACGTAATCGATGGCATTTTTGAACCTTTCTTCGAGTTCGCCGCGATATTTCGCGCCGGCTATAAGCCCCGAAACGTTAAGCGAAAAAATCGTTTTGTTCCGAAGCACGTCCGGAACGGTACCCGATGCGATTTCGAGCGCAAGCCCTTCGACGACCGCGCTTTTCCCCACGCCCGGCTCGCCGATAAGAACGGGACTGTTTTTCGTTCTGCGCGAAAGCGACTGAATAATCTGGTTGATTTCCTTCTCTCTGCCTATAACCGGATCTAGTTTGCCGTCTTTCGCCTTTTCGGTAAGATCATAACCGAATTTGGAAAGAGGATTCGCTTCTTCCTCATCTTTCGTCGCAATCGGTTCGTCAGTTTTTTCGGACGTTGAATCCGTTTGTGTTTCCGCCGCGGGAATATCGTTTGCCCTTTCCTCTCTGCGGAAAATTTTATCTTCGAGTTCTTTGGTTATGGACGGAAAATCGACGCCCATTCGGCGCAGAATACTCATCGCCACGCAATCCCTTTTGTTGAGAATCGCCAGCAAAAGATGTTCCGTGGAGATGTATTTCGTTTTTGAAACGTCGGCGAGATACTCGGAATCCTTGTTTACGACCGCTTTCGCCTTAGGTGTGAAACCGCCGGTCTGATCGTTATAACGGAAGGTTTCTTTAAGAATTTCAAAATAATTATCTTTATTTACGCCGTGATCGTTCAACGCCTTGCAAGAACCGCACTTAGGCAGACACAGCAAGCCGTATAAAATCTCTTCCGTTCCGACGTAATTCAATTTATATTTCCGAGAAACCACCTGAGCGTTTTTTATCGCGTAAACAACGCCCTGCGTGCATTTAAATTCGTTCATGTTCCCTGCCCCGAAGAAAGGTTAGCCGAACCGACGGACGTTATCCGCGCATTATTCGGCGATAAGTTCTTTGAGATATTCTTTCAGTTTGTCTTTGAGTTCCGCGTCGCGGAGTCCGTATTCGATATTCGCTTTGAGATATCCGAATCTGTCGCCCATATCGTATCGCGTTCCGTCGAAAACATAGGCGAGAGCGCCTTCGCTTCTCGCGATTAAATCGAGCGCGTCGGTAAACTGATATTCGTTGTTTGCGCCGGGTTTCAGGTTATCGATTATCCTGAAAATTCCGGGCGAGCATACGTATCTGCCGAGCGGCGCAAGATCGCTCTTCGCTTCCTCTTTTTTTGGTTTTTCCGTGACTTTCGTCATATTATAGACGTCGTTTTCGAGAATTTTATCGTACTCGACGGACGCATATTTCGATATTACGTCCATGCTTACCCTTTTACAACCGAGCACCGTCTTTCCGTATTTTTCGTAAACGTCGATAAGTTGACCGATAACCGGACGAGTTTCGTTATACATAACGTCGTCGCCGAAAAGAACCGCGAACGGCTCGTCGCCGACGAATTCTTTCGCTAATTTGATCGCGCTTGCCGTACCGTTCTGAACTTCCTGAACTTTATATGTAAATTTCGCCATATGCTCCGGGTAAACAACTTCTTCAAGATAGTCGGTTTTCCCTTTATCCGCAAGCATTTTTTCAAGTTCCGGAGCGGCGTCGAAATGGCTTTCGAGTATCTCTTTTTTGTATCCGACGATAAACAATATATCCGTTATTCCGCTGTTTACCACTTCTTCCGAAATAATCTGCAAGGCAGGCTTATTGAGAATGGGTAGCATGGGCTTCGGAACCGCTTTCGTGAAAGGGAGAAATCTCGTTCCGTAACCCGCAACGGGAATCACCGCTTTTCTTACCTTTAAATTCATCTTAACCTCTGTCCGTTACCGACAACACTGCCGCAAACGGATTACTTTGAATATTTTTTTTCTATTTCGCTGATTTTCGCAATTCTCGCAAGGTGTCTGCCGCCTTCGAATTCGGTGGTTAAAAACGCCTCTACGATATCGATCATAACGCCCGAACCGATAACTCTTTCGCCGAAAGCGATAACGTTCGCGTCGTTGTGCATACGCGTTGCGCGAGCCGAGAAACTATCATGGCAATGAGCGCATCTTATACCCGGGACCTTGTTTGCGACGATGGACATACCTATGCCCGTGCCGCAGATGAGAATTCCTCTGTCGTAACCGCCGAAAGCGACCGCCTCGGCGACTTTCGCGCCGTAATCGGCGTAATTGCATGATTCTGCCGTGTAAGTTCCGAAATCGGTAAATTCATAACCGTTTTTTTCAAGATAAGCAATAAGCGCGGGTTTAAGATAAATTCCTGCGTGATCGCATCCGATTGCAATTTTCATTTAAAACACCTCGATTTTAGTTTTATTAATGGCTTCCGTTCGTCATCGCTATGCAAATTTAATTTTCGTATTTTTTGCAAGCCTTGGAAAGCCTGTTCATAATTCCTACGTCAACGTCGCTGCCCGTTTCCACTTCGAACGCGATAATCATATCCGCCAAACCCTCGCTTTCGTGAAGTTTGTCGTAAAGATTAGACGCTATTTCTTCGGCAGAGCCGCCGAGCCTTAAAACGTTGCCTTTTATTTTCGTCAAAATCGCGTCGTCGCACATAAAATACGGACGTTTACCCTCCGAAACGAGTTCGTCGTACAACTTCTGCGCAAGTTCAGTCTGATCTCTTCTGAAAAGCGCCGTTTCACACTTCGGACAATAATGCCGGTATTTCATTCCCGGCGCGCGGATTTTATCGGTAGGTTTATTCTGCGAATAACCACACTTCCCGACAACCGACTTTATCATATCCGCCGTCACGAGTCCGCTTCTTAAAATTATCGGCGTATCCGTGGTAACGTCAAGAACGGTGCTTTCTATACCGCCGCTGCATTTTCCGCCGTCGAGAATAAGCGGGATTTTACCTTGCAAATCCTCATAAACGTGCATAGCCGTGACAGGGCTTGTGTGTTTCGACACGTTTGCCGAAGGCGCGGCGACGGGAACGTCAACCGCCCTCAAAAAAGCCTGCGCCGCTTCGCTCGACGGAATTCTTATCCCGACGGTATCGAGGCCGCACGTTGCGACCGGACTTATCATCCCTTTGCTTCTGTAAACCATGGTGAGCGGACCGGGAAGAAACGCTTCTCTTAATTTATAAACGTAATCATAATCGACGTAAACGAGTTTATCGACGTCGTAATCCTTATGAACGTGAACGATAAGCGGGTTATCCTGCGGTCTGCCTTTGGCTTCGAAGATTTTTTTAACCGCTTCGTCGCTGTAGGCGATCGCTCCCAATCCGTAAACCGTTTCAGTGGGAAAACCGACGAGTTCGCCGTTTAAAATATATTTTTTTGCGAGTTCCAGCGATTCATCGTTCACTTCCGAAATTAAAGTTTCGTACATATCAGAACACGTCTCCGAAATTGTCGTCGCCCTCGAGCGGAGCGTCGTCATCCGTCGCCGCAGGGATATCTCCGTCCGAAATTTTATTGAAATCGTTTTTCCTTATTCTTTCGCCCGGAGCCTGAATATCGTTGATATAGGAAGCGGGCGGATTGATGAACTTGGATTTTTCACCCTTGAAGAGAAGATCGAAATCCCTGCACTCGCCCGCTCTGTTTTTCGCGATTATTATCTGCGCGACGTTCTTTTTGACTTTTCCCTGTTCGAGTTCTTTTTCTTCGGCGGCAAGGTCCGGTCTGTGAATGAACATAACTATATCCGCGTCCTGCTCGATTGCTCCCGATTCACGCAGATCGGAAAGAACGGGTTTCTGTCCTTTTCTGCCCGTGACAAGACGGGATAACTGCGAAAGCGCAATGACGGGGATATCGAGTTCCTTGGCTATCATTTTCAAACCTCTGGAAATTTCGGTGATTTCCTGTTGACGGCTGTCGCTTGGTTTAATCGCGTTCATAAGTTGGATATGGTCGACGACAACGAGATCGAGTCCTTCGCGGCTTTTGAGCCTTCTGCACTTTGAGAGAATCTCGGCGCACGTAGTCATAGACGTATCGTCGACGTAAATTTTCGTGTCGTTGAGAATCTTCTGAGCCTGCCAGAGTTTCTGCCAGTCCTCGTCCTCGAGTTTACCTTTGAGCGCGCTCTGGTTTGAAACGTTTGCGACGGAACACATCATTCTCTGCGCAAGTTCTTCTTTCGTCATTTCGAGCGCGAAAACGGCGCATACCGCCTTTTCTTTTATAGCGATATTTTCGACGATGTTCATCGCGAGCGTTGTTTTACCGATGGACGGCCTTGCGGCGAGAATGATAAGGTTGCCCGCGTGCAGACCGTTCGTCAGTTTATCAAGTTCGGTAAAACCGGTTTTCAAACCCTGGAAATAATCCTTGTCTTTCTGTATTTTTTCATATTTATCCAGAATTCCGTTAAAAGCGGTGTTTATGTTTGAAAGCGTACTCGTGTCGAGTTGTTCCGAAATGTCGTAAATACACTTTTCCGCAAACGCCACCGATTTTAAATAGTCGGTGGAATTTCTGGATTCATCGGATATTTTATCCGCGCTTCGGATCAGTTTACGAAGCGTGCTGTCGCGCTTGACGATATCGAGATAATACGCGTAATTCGCCGCGGACGGAGTCGTTCTCGCAAGCGAAGTGAGATAATCCATTCCGCCCGATTTTTCGAGCGTGGCGTTTTTTTCCATCACATCCGAAAGCGTGACAAGATCCACGGGGGTATTTGCCGCCGATATCTGATACATTGCCGCAAAAATAAGTTTATGCGACTCGAGATAGAAATCTCCCTCTTTGAGTTTTGAAATTATTTCGTACTGTAATTCCATATCTATGAGTATAGAACCGAGAACGGACTGCTCCGCCTCGAGATTATACGGCATAGCGTTGGTTTTTATCTGCGGCATATTATCCCTCTTTTATCCGGTTTTCCGGATTTTTTGTAAACTGTTTGTTATAAACTTTCAAATTCGGCGAGCGTGTCCTCAAAAGACTTCATTGCCGCCTTGAACGCGTCTTTCTTCGCAAGATCGACGCCTGCAAGTTTAAGAAGTTCGACGGGGCTGTCCGATCCGCCGGAAGAAAGGAATCTGAAATAATCTTCCACGGCTTTGTCGCCCTCTTTATAAATTCTTTCCGCAATCGAAATCGCGCTGATTATGCCGGTTGCGTATTTATAAACGTAGAACGCGGTATAGAAATGCGGGATTCTCGCCCATTCATATGCGATTTCGTCGTCGGAAACTATTCCGTCGCCGTAATACTTTTTGTTGAGTTCAAGGTATTTCTCGTTGAGATAATCTTTCGTGAGCGGAACGCCTTTCTCGCACGCGTCGTGAGCGATATACTCGAATTCCGCAAACATGGTCTGACGGAAAAGAGTTGTGCGGATCATATCCATATAATAAGAGCAAAGATACTTTTTAAGTTCTTTGTTCTCCGTGTTTTTGAGAAGGTATTTGAGCAAAAGCACTTCGTTTACCGTGCTTGCAACCTCCGCAACGAAAATCTTGTAATCGGCTTTTGCCTTAGGCTGAGTCGCTTCCGATTTGTAAGAGTGAATGGAATGACCGAGTTCGTGCGCGATTGTGAATACATCGTGGATAGTCGGCTGATAGTTAAGGAGAACGTAAGGATGCGGCATTGCGTAAACGCTTATGCTGTACGCTCCGCTTCTCTTCCCTTCTGTTTCCTCAACGTCGATCCAACCGTTATCATGCGCCGTCTGAAGAAGTTTTCCGTAGTCTTCGCCGAGAGGAGCAAGTCCTTTTTTAACGAGTTTGAAAGCGTCCTCGTAAGAGAGTTTGAGATCGTCGTTTTCAACGAGCGGCGTATAAATATCCCACATATGCATTTCGTCAAGACCGAGTACTTTTTTACGGTCGTTGATATATCTGTGCATAAGCGGCAATCCCTCGTTTACGCTCTCGAGAAGGTTTTCGTATACTTCGGGCGAAACGTCCTCGTTTTCGAGAGCCCTGGAAAGGCAACTGTCGTATTTTCTTACTCTCGTAAGGAAAACGTCCTTGTTTACGTTGCCGATGTAGGTTGCGGCAATCGTGTTGATAAGGGAAATATAAGCGTTGTAATAAGCCTTGAACGCTCTTTCTCTCACGTCCCTGTCCTTATCCTGAAGCATAAGCCCGTAAACGCCGTGAGTTACCTTGACCTTTTCTCCTCTTACGTCAATCGTCGGGAAAGGCATATCGGCGTTGTCGATCATTCCGAAAATATCGTGAAACCCGCCGAAAACTTGTCCGCCCATAGCGAGAACGTTCTCGCTCTCCTTGGAAAGAACGTGTTTTTTGCTCTTGAGAAGATTCCTGAGCATATAATCATAATCCTTAAAATCGGGATCGGCGATTATTTTTTCGAGTTTTTCGTCCGGAATGGAAGTGATTTCCGGCGTGATGAAAGACGTGCTTGAACTATAAGAAATAATCACGTTTTCAACTCTCGTCAGAAGAGCGTTCGACTCGGAATCTCTTGCGTCGAGATCCTTTTTCATATAAGCGTAAACGTCGAGTTTTTCGAGAACCGTTTCAACCTCGTCCATTTCTTTAAGGCATTTGAGCAACGTTTTTTCGTCGGCAAGTTTGCCTTCGTATGCCGAAAAATCGACTTTCCCGGAAATATTTTCCAATAAGTCGTCGAATTCTTTCTGATCCTTGAATATATCGGTCAATCTCCATTTAAGATTTTCCGCTACTTCGCTTCTTTTCTTTGACATATTTATATCCTCCGTATTGTGTTTTTTTATTTATTTCTGTTCAAAATCGTCAAAAATATCGTCGTCCGATTTCAAACCGTAAGCAAGCAGAACGTTCGCGTGCGTAACGTATCTGATTATATCGCCGTTTTTGAAGTCAGGCATCGGCTTTTCCTTATCGACGAGGACGTTTCTTCTCATATATTCCTGAGTTTTATCCGACCATTCGAGAACCGCCATAACGTGAAAATCAACGTTACCGACTTCGCTTATATAAGTTTCGTTCTGTAAAAAAGTACTTTCGTTTAACATCTTTCTGCCGACTTTGATGTCGTCCATCAGTCTGAAATAGCATTTTGCGCGCTTATAAGGAATACCGAGATAGATAAACGAAAAAACTATTTCTACGCCCGATATCAGACAAGCGAAGAAAAGGTAAAGTTGTTTCTGTGATTCGAGTTCGCTTGTCGAAATGTAAGGCAGACGCAGGAACAAAACAAAGAACACCGCGCAACCGATAATCCCGGCGGCAAGAACGGCGAAGTATATCGCGAGCAACTTCTTTTTTAATTTCAGAGCGTTTTCGTAATCTTTATCGTTGTAAACGTTTGTCATTTATTTCTCCCGTTATCGGCTTTCGCGCCGAACAATCCCAAAATGAAATTATCTATTTTCATCACAACGTTATAATACGAAGTGATATTGCTTTTTCTCTTTATCGCCCATTCGGGAACGACGCCTATAACCGCCGTTATATCTCTCGTTCCCACGTCCGGACTACGGCTGTCTTTACTTTCGTAACGATTGTCGCCGAGGACGAAAATTTTACCTTCGGGAACTATCGTCGCCGCGTATTTTTCATGTTTTTTCGCCGTCGAATAGTAAGCGTAAGGTTCGTCGAGCGGCGTAAATTCCGTTTCGCCTTTCCTTTTTCTGTAAACGACGTCGTCGTCAATGCAAATCGTATCGCCCGGCAAACCGATTACTCTTTTAATGTAATTGGTTTCGCCCGTTATTCCGATAACCACAACGTCGCCGTAATCCGGCTTGGCAAGTTTATTCATAACGAGCCAGTCGCCGTCGTCGATAGTTTTATTCATCGAATTTCCGTCGATATTCACAGGAGAAATCCACACTCTTTGCGCAACGGAAAAAACAAGCATAACGACGATAAGCGCGATAAGCAGGACGTCGCCGAAAGAAAAAACTTTTTCCTTCGGCGCGCCGATAAGCCTGTCGTTTATTTTAAAATTTTCGTTTCGCTTAATGTCGTTTTCCATTTTAAATCAATAGGATGTTATTAACCACGTATTTGCCGCCCGATTCGATTCTGAGAGCGAAAATATCCTCGTATTTTCTTATACTCATCCCCTCGGCGGATTTAAATTCGTTCAATCTGATGATTATGTTCTGCCAGAATTTGCCGCTTTTGAGTTCGAACGAATAAGTAAATTCCTTGACTCCCGACGGCGTTGCCACCATAAACACAAGTTTTAAAACGCAGAATTCCGAAGTGAAGAAATCCATTTCGAGAATGGACGAGTCGTCCGCGGCGCAACACGGTTCGCTGAATTTGTAACTTATCAGTCCGCAATGCGAATACGCGCCGTAGATACCGTCCGCGCCTTTCACCAATTCCAAAAACTTACTTTCGTCGACGAAAATGCTTTTTTCGGAAGCGTTTTTATCGTAGAACGTTATTCCGCCAAGCCCGTCCCTGCTCGAATAAATCAGGTTTGATTTTTTGGACGAAGTAGGCTCGATTTTCTTATAAGCAAGTTTTGAACTGAGCGTAAGCCCGTTTTTATATCTGACTACGGCGAAAGCAAAAACGTTTTTCGTGCTTCCGTTCGCAACGTATTCGTACTTCATTCTGCCTTCCGCTTCGTCGCCGACGAAATCGCAGGAATTCCAGTTCCTTATGGCGGGATTGATAACGCCCTCGTTGATATAAACCTTCGCGCTTTCTATTTTAACTTCCGTGGAATAATCGAGCGTGAGAGCAAGAAAGTTGCCGTCCTGTTCGATAGACACTTCCGGACATTTCGGAAATACTAATTTATTTATGTCGAACTGACAATAAAGGAATAATTCCACGTCCTTTTTGCAATAATCGTCGAGATAAACGTTGAATCCCGGAGAAAAGTTGAAAACGTAAGGCACGTCCGCTCTTATTCTCGAAAGCGTATCGAGCGATCTGTCGAAATCGAATTCGGTGCTGTTCGTCGACGTCAGAAAAAGAACGGGGCATTTAACGTATTGCGCGTAAGCGTGAGCGTCCACCGCCGCGATATATTTTCTTCTCTCCTCGTTCATCACGATATCCGAATCGGAAAACTTGTTGATACCCTTATAAGCCGACCAACCCGCGCCGAACATAACCACGGCGCATTTCACCCTGTCGTCCACAGCGGCGAGTTGCCATGCGATATTCGCGCCGTTCTTTATCCCGATAACGCCTATTTTGGAAACCGAAGGATTCTGCTCGATTAAAAAAGTCAGAGCGTATCTTGCAACGGCAACCCATTCGTACCAGCACGTTTCTCTCGCGCTTTCGTCAACGTAATCCATTCGTCTGCCACGGGTTTCGTAATTCGCGTAAGAAACGGATTCCGGATAAACAGTGTAATTCTCCGTATTGTCGCGCTTACCGTAAAAATCGACCATAAGAACGGAAAAACCCATTTTGACGTAATCGATGACTTCCTCGTAATTGATTCTTTCGGTTATGTCGGGAATATAAAGCAAGCACTCGTGAGATAAAGAATCGTCGGGCGTGAAATATTTACCGAAAATACGCACCCTCTCGTTTCCTGCCTGTCTGCCCGAGAAAAAGAAATCCCTGTGCACGACGTTATCGTAACGGATTTCGCCGAGCATGTTCGACTTTGTGGGGCGGGAAGCGTCGAAACCTTCCCATAATGAAATTGGAGTTAAAATTACAGATTGTTCGATCATTATCGCTCCGTTTTTCCGGCAGATAAAAACGCTATCCGTTATAATATCCGCCCACTTTAAACTATACCGCATTTATTATACAACATTTTTTATTTTTTTGCGACAATTATTAAGCGTTTTTTTGACTTTTTATAAATTTTTTCATAATTTTCCTCAAATTTTGCGAAAGCGATTCAGACCGCCGCTCAAAACGCCCGTATTTTATGCCCGTCAAGTTTAAAACACCTTTAAAATGTGTAAAAGACGCGATAAAAAATCTATATGTTGTGTTTTGTTTTTTTTGAAGAAAAACGACTTGATTTTTTTTTAATTTTATAATATTATTTTCAAGCAAAGTTATTATGGGGTAAAAGCAAATGTCTTTTTGTTCTTTTTCAAAGGAAACGTTAAAAAACTCGTCGACGGTCATCGACAACAAATTCATAACGACCTATCTTCCGGAAGCGAGCGGCGAAGCGGTTAAATGCTATGTTTACGGGCTTTTCGTCTGTCAGGATTCCGACGAGGACGTTTCATTCGATAAGTTCTGCAAAGACGTGAATCTCGAAAAAAACGTGGTTTCGGACTGTTTTAAATTCTGGGAAGAAATGGGCGTAGTCAACGTTTTATCGGAAGAACCTTTTCTCGTCAAATATCTGCCCGCAGAATTCTCGAAGCCGAAAAAGTACAGCGCGGAAAAATACGGCGAATTCAACAAAGCGCTTCAGATCCTTATTCCCGACAGAATGATAACGACGAACGAATACTCCGCGTATTTCTCGCTCATGGAAGAAAACGGAATAAAACCCGAGGCGCTCCTGATGATCGTTAAATACTGCGTAGACCTGAAAGGCGGCGCGATAGGTTGCAGATATATTTTAAAAGTTGCAAACGACTTCATCGCAAGAGGCGTTACCACCACGGCGAAAATCGAAAAAGAATTGTCCGATTACTCTTTGAAAACGGGCGAATTCGCAACTCTTATGAATTACATACTTCCCAACAGAAAGCCGCAGATCGAAGACTTAAAGTTGTTTGAAAAATGGAACAAACAACTCCTCTACGATATCGATACGATTATTTTCATAGCAAAAACGGCGAAGATTAAAAATATCGAAAAACTCGATAAAGAGATAGACGTTCTATATGCGAGCAAAAAGTTTTCCGAGAAGGAAATCGCGGACTACTATAAAGCGAAAGCGGCGACGACCGAACTTGCGTATTCCATCAACCGTTCGCTTTCCGTCTACGTTGAAGTTATCGACCCGGTTATCGAAAACTACGTTACGCCGTGGCTCAACATGGGGTACGACGGCGAAACGCTTTTATTTCTTGCGACCTATTGTTTCAGGAAAAATCGCCGTTCGCTCGCCGATATGAACGAAATCGTCGATAAACTCTACAAAAAAGGGCTTATTACCCTTGCGGCCATCGCGGAATATCTGAAATCCGTATCTGCCGACGACGGGTTTATCAAAAAACTTCTCGACGCGGCGGGGCTGGTGAGAAAACCTACCGACTGGGACAGACAGAACCTGAAAATCTGGCGGAGTTGGAATTTCTCGGACGAAATGATCTTCGAGGCCTGCAAAATAGCCGTCGGAAAATCGAACCCTATGTCTTACGTAAACGCAGTGCTGTCCGGCTGGAAGTCGGACGGGATTTTCTCGGCAGACAAGATTCCGCACGCGCAGGCGGGCAAAAAGACGAACGATCAGGCGATAAGAACGCGTTCTTACACAAAAGAGGAATTTGAAAAACTCATCGACAATATTGACGACATTGAATTTTAATCATGATATACGATAACCAACTGATAAAAGAAATAAACTCGGAACTTGCCGCAAGAAGAAAGGCGGCGGAATCGCGCGCGGAATATTATGCGGACATTCTCGGCAAAAACGCCGGATACGCGGCTGCGGAAAAAAAATATTACACGGCGAAATTCGACCTTTCCAAAGCAAGATTCAACGGTAACGAAGCGGCGGAAGAAAAAGCCGCGTCGGATATGAACGCGGCAAACGAAACGATGAAATCGATTCGCGAAACACTCGGAATTACCGATAAAATGACCACTCCCGATTATCGTTGCAAAAAATGTAACGACACGGGAATTACGAGAAACGGAAAGCATTGCAAATGCTTTGAAAAACTCGCCTGCGAAATAACGCTCGAAGAACTCGGAATCGAAAAAAAGACGCTTCCCGCTCTTTCGGCTTCGGCGATCAAGGAAAACAATCTCGACAGATATTACTCTAAATTTTCCGACTACTGCGAAAAATTCGACAGAACAAGAAAAAACGTAATTATTTACGGGAGCGTCGGCACGGGAAAAAGCCACCTTGCCGCGTGCATAGCGAACGAACTCATCGCTAAAAATTATAACGTCGTTTTTGTTTCCGCATGCGAACTCGACACGATTTTCCTGAAATATCACACCGCGCCCGTTTCGGATAAGTCGTTTTATCTTTCTCTGCTCTGCGGTTGCGATCTGTTGGTTATCGACGATCTCGGCGCGGAACCGATTTATAAAAACGTCACGCTCGAATATCTGCTTTTGATTCTATCGGAAAGACTCGCGAAAAACATGCCGTATATCATAACGACCAACCTTTCGCAGGAACAGATTCTCGACCGTTACGGCGACAGAATCCTGTCACGGTTAAACGACAAGAAACACGGCGTGAACATCGAGATAAAAGGAGAGGATTTAAGAAGAAAAAGGTAGGGATTCCGTTCGTTAACTTTAAATTTATTAGTCAGCGTAAAAATGGCGGCGTCGGCAAAATTGCC
>ERZ780139.128-NODE-128-length-75865-cov-9.789579_pt1 | contig 75865 bp, 94 predicted proteins | sample MGYA00511476_ERZ780139 | MGnify/ENA primary metagenome ERZ780139 (study PRJEB29588, sample SAMEA2158190) | human gut metagenome | biome: human gut; feature: human-associated habitat; material: faeces | place: Denmark | collected 2008/2010 ... | reverse complement strand
AATTTGTTCCAAAAACATTGGTTATCCTTTCTAATTATTTAAATAATAATTAATAGTTTCTTTAATCCCCTGCTCTATTGAATACTCTATATTCCAGCCTAATTGCTTCAATTTATTATTATCCATGCATATTCCTGGTTTTCTATTTTCAGATTTTTCTGATAAATATTTCACCTGAGTTTTAAAATTTAAAGTTTCATTAATTTGATGTGAAATAATTTGTGCCATTTCATCCACAGCTTTAAAATTACCCAAATCTCCGTTTGAAGAAACATTATATGATTCACCTGAAATTCCCTTTTCTGCAATCAATACCACACCTCTTACTGCATCTTCCACATAGATGTTGTCTCTTCTTGCTATGTCAGAATTATTTAATGTTATATCTTCTCCTCGTTCAGCTTTATTTATAAATTCATAAAATGCCGTATTAGGCATATATGGAACCGGTCCGTATATGTAACTAAATCTTGCAATAATCGTTTCAATTCCATATTGCCTGCTGTAAGCTTTAGCAAGCACTTCTATAAAACGCTTTGATTCTGAATAAGGTGAATTTACTGCATCTAAACTGTCTGCTATAGATGTCTCATCTTCTTTTACTGTAATATTTTCAGATGTATTATTTGCATATACTGTTGCTGATGAAAATAATATTAATCTTCCTTTTTTCCCTGTTTTTTGAGCCTGATTTTTAAGAAAATCCAATAAATATTTTGTTCCAAGTACATTCGGCTCAATAACATCAACAGGAGATTCTTTTATAACCGCTCCTGAAATAGGACTTGCAGCATGAAAAATATAATCAATGCATCCAATATCATCATTTATAGGCTTAGAAGCATCCTGAGCAATTATTTTGACACGTCCAGCTTTGATATATTCTTTGTATATACGTTCTAACTTTTCTTTGTTACGGCTTAATGCAGCAATTTTTACGTTATTTTCTTTTAAAAGAAAACTTGCAATATGACTGCCCATTAATCCCGTTGCACCTGTTATCAAAACTGTTTTATTTGAAAAAGCACTCATCTTTATTCTCTCCTATCAGTGTCTTATATCATCTAATATATATTTATCTAATTCAGGAACCATATCATACATTTTTCTACCTCTTGGTAAAGATGGTTCTAATGTCAATTGACTATCAGCGCAAAAATCAATTATAAACGGATGGAGAAAATATACCGGTAGATGGTATCATCATTGAAGGGAACAGTGCTTTAAATGAATCTGCTTTAACATATCCAATATCATAAGCTGCTGCTATCAGCTTAAAATCAGGGGAACTATACCCTGAATCATATGTAGTATGAACTGCATAACCTTCTCTTTTTTCCCTATCTTTAATCATTCCTGAAATTCTATTATTTATTATGAGCATTAAAACGGGTATCTTCTCTCTCGAAATAAACTGCAATTCCTGCATATTTAACTGAAATCCCTGATCGCCAATTACACATACAATATGCTTTTTGTTTTTATAAAAAACACCTATGCTCTTTGCTAAACTGCATCCTAAGGCCCCAAAAGATTTTGAATAATATGTTCTCGCTTTTACTCCGCTTAATTCATATGCTTTTGATGCCCAAAACTCATTATTTCCAACATCCATTACTAAATCAGAATCTTTATACTCTTTAAAAATCTGACATAAAAAATCAACCGTACTATTACAATCGCAATACATAAGTTTCTTTTTTACTAAGCAGCATAAATTTGTCCAATTGCTGCTGCAATTAATTTTAAAATCGAATTCTTCAACGAATCTTTTTAAATCATTTTTTATCGTGTATGTATTTAAAATTGACCTCTGAATTTCCCTGCTGTCACATTCAATTCTAACTATTTTTTTATTTTCTAAAGCTTTTTTATAGCTTTCCGAATTTAATGGAAATGCCATTCTATTTCCCAAAGCAATTACCAAATCAGCTTCTGAAAAAATATAATTACTGTATCTTAATCCATGGCTTCCTATATATCCATAGTAATTATCAAACAATCTTCCAGAATCCTGTGAACCACGACTCGACAAAACCGGAATATTTGTTTTATTGATAATTTTTGAAAGCTGTATCTCAACTCCTGCCTGCCTTATTCCATCTCCTATTAATACAACTGGTTTATGAGCTTCTTTTAACATCTCATACACAGAATCATAATTAACCGTATCTTTTTTTAATTCACATTCATTAATATGTCCACTTATATCAATTTCTTTTTTCCATATAGATGAGCAAAAATCTAATAACACAGGACCTTTTCTGCCTGATAAAGCCTCTTGAAATGCTTTATTTATTATCTTTTCTGCTTCATATTCATTCTCTACTACAACTGCATACTTAGTTATATTTTTTACAATATCTACAGTGTTCATTTCTTGTTCTTGTTCAAAACGCTGCTTATTTTGTGATGCATTTCCAGCATGAGCTGTAATAAATACTACGGGCAGAGAATCTGCATATGCATCTGCTATTCCTGTTACGAGGTTAGTAAATCCCGGTCCTCTTGTTGCATATGCACATGCTAATCCATGCTCTGCCTGTGAATATCCATTCGCCTCAAAAGCAGAACACTGCTCATGATAACTTAAATGAGGATATATACCATCTTCCTTATCTAATGCATATAAAAAATCTATTATTACTCCGCCTGGAATTCCAAACGCATGATTTACCCCATTATTCTTAAGTTTTTTTACTAAGTATTCTGCAACATTCATATTATTTCCAACCTAAAATTCTGCTATTTTAATCAATTTTTCTACATTATCAGTTGTATATCTTTGTCTTAAATCTTCTGGCATGTGTGATAATATCTCATTTATTTCTGCATATGATTTTTTATATTTATTTCTCAATGCAATAGAATATTTATATGCTGTTCTATGTAATGCTGGTAATAAACGTGTAACAGAGTATCCCCATAAAGCATCAGTATAGTATTTTTCAATTATTTCACATGCATTTAATACCTCTGAAAAATTGTACTTATTATCTACCTTGTTAAGATATCCTATTATCAATTCAGTTTGGAGATTTCCAGCCCCCTGCCCCATCCCCATAACACATGAATCAATTATTATATCTCTTGCAGAATTCATATCTATAAAAGTCTGAACATTACTAAATGCAAGATTCATATTATTGTGTGCATGGAATCCTATTTTAATCTGTGGCTTTAATCCCTCATCATATACATTATATAAATCAACTACATCTTTATTTTCCATATAGCCATAGCTATCAACAAAATATAAGGCATACGCATTCATCTCATTTGATTTTTCAATCAACAATTTAATTTCTTCTTTTGTATATCTCATTGTAAGCATTGGTTGTACAAATACTTTATATCCTTTAGTTGATAAGGCTGCACAAAAATCTAAAGACTTCTGCAGTTCGGAATATCTTATAATCACTCTTACTGCTTCACATAATGAAGAATTCCATTCCGGAATATCCTCAATAGGAGTATCTGGTCCCCTATATAATGCTGCAAACATCTGATTCTGTTTTTTCTTTAAGGGCATTTGTTTTGAAACATCCTCAATATTTTGATATATACAGAATCCTGTTCTATCATCACTTGTAATTTCTATTGACCCCAATTCTATAATATCAATAGCTGAATCAGCTAAATAACCGGCTGTCATTCTAGAATCATTTTCCGAGAATCTCACATGAGATAAATCATTCTTTTCAGCATCTTCTAATCCAAGTCCGCCATCTCTAAGCGTACAATCTAGAATTTGAATATTTTTACTCACTCTTAATTACTCCGTTTCTATGATATTCTTTGATTGTGCATCTATAATTGTTCTTTTAATCTTCTTAACTCTATAATTGTTGTATAATTTTGAGGCAATAACTAATACAATCTTTTTAGGAAGATGATTAACAAAAAACTGTACTATTTTATCTTTTCTTTTTCTTGTATCTTTAAATCCAGGTTCATCCTTCCATGGTGTCAGCATTTTATATTTTTCATACAATGCCTTTCTTGGATGATTAGAGTTTGCATACCATGCTCTATTTGTAATCAAGAATGAATTAGTCAAATGTACTATTGCTGGATTTTTCACAGCTTCTTCTATTTCATTTCTTTGATAGTATCTTTTAACATGTCTTAATTTCATAACTTCATCATATGTTAATATTTCCATCATGCTATACATATTGTATTTAGGATTAAGAATAAGGATATCTCCCTGTAAAGCTGCATTGAATGCTGTCTGTTCCATGAAAAATACATATCCGCCATTTTCCTCACAATATTTCCTTACCTTGTCACCTATCCGTTTTTGTTTCCATGCTTTCAAATCTTCAAGAATCATACCGCTGTTACAGTAAAATGCATCTTTATTTAACCCTAATAACTCATAATATTTTTCTCCAAGACAATCTATTACACCAGCTGCACAATGACCTTTCAAATCTATATTCCAAAGTTCAGTTAAATCATCAGTTACTAATATGTCACTATCAAGATACAAAATCCTTTCAACATCATCTGGAAGTAAGTCATCCAAATATAATTTCATATATGAATTGAAAAACCATCCTGCTCTTACATCCTTTAAACCAAGATTTTCTACTTTATTAACATCTGGCATAGGAATAAAATGAAGTGTTCTATTATATTTACCTGCCAATTGATTCAATTTATCTTTATTTTCATCTGACAATGGATTTTCAAATATGTATACATGTATTTCATCAAAGCTTTTATTATTTTCAAATAAAGAAGCCATGGACGTTGCCAGTACCGGGGCAAAAAGATCACTGCTGTGATATGTTACATTCATTATATTGCTCATCTATTTACCAACTTTCATAAATTCTTCAATCTGTTTATTCATACATTTTTCGATATCTCCATTAGTCAGCCAGCATTTACTCCATTCAACAACCTTTTCAATTGCTATATTCAAATCCCAATGTGGCTGCCAGCCAAATGTTTTTTTCAATTTAGAACAATCTAATTTCAGGAAATTAGCTTCATGTGGACCGCCATCATATTTATCAATCCACTTCATGCCTTCTCCCCAATGTTTAACAAATAAATCAACCAATGCTCCTGTCTGAAAACAATCCCTGTCATCTGGTCCGACATTGTAATATCCTGCATACTTTATATCTTCATATTGTTTCTGTGCTATCATCAAATATGCATATATTGGTTCTAAAACATGCTGATATGGTCTTGTTGAAAATGGATTTCTCACTACAATATCTTCATGTTTAATAGCTGCTCTTATACAATCTGGTATAATTCTGTCACTTGCAAAGTCTCCTCCACCAATAACATTTCCAGCTCTTGCAGTTGATACTGCTATATTCATATTTTTAAAAAATGAATTAATATATGAATGTGTAACCAATTCCGAACACGACTTTGAATTAGAATAAGGGTCATATCCATCTAATTCCTCATTTTCACGGTATCCCCATTCCCATTCTTTATTAAGATAAACCTTATCTGTTGTTACATTTAAAAATGACTTTACTGAATCACTTGTTCTAACACATTCACATATATTCACTGTTCCCATAACATTTGTCTCATATGTATAAACAGGATTCTTATAACTCTCTCTGACTATTGGCTGTGCTGCTAAATGAAAAACTATTTCCGGCTGTGTTTTTATAAATGTTTCTTTTAATTTTGATAAATCTCTTATATCTCCAATAACAGAATTCATTTTTCCGCTTATATTAGCAATTTCAAAAAGTGAAGGTTTTGTAGGCGGATTTAATGCATAACCTGTTACTTCTGCTCCTGCATTAATTAACATCTGGCAAAGCCATGCCCCTTTAAATCCCGTATGACCTGTTATTAATACTCTTTTCCCTTTATAAAAATCCATACTCACTATTACTTATCCCACACTTTCCATGGAGCATTTCCTATCTCCCACAAATTTTCCAGCATATCTTTTTCTCTCTTGGTATCCATACACTGCCAAAAGCCATCATGATAGAAACCTTTTAATTCTCCTTTACTTGCCAGGTTCTTCATAGGCTCTTGTTCAAATACTGTCGTATCATCCTTCAAATATTCAAATATTTCCGGATTGCACACCATATATCCGCCATTTATAACTGCACCATCTGTATCTTCTTTTTCTCTAAATGCTGTAATATTATTATCAGAATCAATATCTAATACGCCTTTTTGCTGAGCAATACTAACTGATGTTAATGTACATATCTTCCCATGGCTTTTATGAAATTCTAACAGCTTATTAATATTTACATCTGAAACAGCATCACCATATGTAAGATAGAATGTCTCATTCTCAACATATTTTTTTATTCTTTTAACTCTTCCACCTGTCATAGTATTTAATCCAGTGTCTACAACAGTAACTTTCCATGGTTCTGCATGCTGTTTATGCACAATAATGTTATTACCATTTGTAAAATCAAATGTAATATCAGATGTATGAAGGAAATAATCTGCAAACCACTCTTTAATAACATGTTGCTTATATCCAGCACATATTACAAATTCATTTACTCCGTAATATGAATACAATTTCATGATATGCCATAAAATAGGCATCTCACCTATTTCTATCATTGGCTTTGGTTTTAAATGTGATTCCTCAGAAATTCTTGTTCCGAATCCTCCTGCTAATATAACTGCTTTCATAATTTCTCCTCATAATGCTTATATAAATTCACGCTATCCTTCCCGCATCATACTCACTGGCGGTTAATTTTGCTCTTACTTCCAGCCCTGCCTTTATACTGCGTGGTTCTTTCCAAAGTTCAATTCCAAGTTCAGCGATTCGCTTGTGTCTGTCGATTCGAGTTATATAGGTCTGGCAGTTGTTAAGTGGACCTTTTTCGACTATAAGCCTGTTATCTACAATTATTCCGCATGACATTCTGATGCAGTTGTTTTCATCTATCAGCATCTTAAGGATTGCTCTTTCTTCTTCATATATAGGATTAAAGCCTCCTCCAATACGCACAGGAACAACCGTAGTTGGTATTCTCTTAAGCTGTTTTTCCAGTTCATTGGGTAAATTACTTTCGATAAACACATAACCTGGAAACAACCAGTCTTCTTCAAGATTCCACTTTCCTGAATATCTTTTAAGATACTGATATGTAGGCGCAAAAATATTGACTGCAGCATCTGTACTCAATGCATTCCTGCATTTTTCGATGGCAATCTTCTCTCTGCCTTTTCCAGCCATTACTACATACCACATACATCCTCCTACCAGAACTGATTGACTTTGGATATAATGGCACGCACTATCTGCAACATAATAAATATTATGTTGTAAATATTACAAACCATCTCATGTACTTTACCACAATTAAAATAAAAATACAACAGTTGTTGTATCTAATTTTATCGAATTTACAATTGAATTGTCGAAAAATCAATTGTAAACATTTTCTATTATCTTGTCTGATTTTTATAAAACACAGTAAATAAGTCTGTTTACACCAGCTAATATATCCAGAAAATTCATTTACAACATAATATTTATTATGTTGTACTTTTTACAAAATATTTTCTATTCACCACTTTTTAATTATATAATCACTTTTTACAACCATCTTCATGCTGTCTAGCAGCCTTGTATGTTCTTCCCCTGATGTTTTCACATATATACGGGTTTGTCTCAATACTGCTGTGACCAAGCACGTCTGCAAGACGGGCTATGTCCTTTTTAATATTGTAGAAGCTTCTGGCAAACAGATGTCTCATATTACGTGGGAATACTTTCGATGGGTCTATTCCTGCTGACACACTTAACTGCTTCAACATTTTCCAGATGTTGCACCTGTTTAAAGGGCTTCCGGTTCTTGTTATGAATATACTGCCCTGCACTATTTCATGTCTCTCCGCATATCTTAAGAGTGCATTTCTTAATTCTGACTGATATAATATTCTTCTTAATTTCCCTTTATTATGAATATCTGCCATGCCCTGGATTACAGATTCCAAAGTTACTGATTTAAGTTCACTTATCCTTATTCCTGTACTCCCAAGTGTCTGGATAATAAGAGCAAGCTGCTCGTTGCCAATGGAAGCAGCTGTATCAATAAGACATTCATATTCACCTTTCGTAAGTTCGCGTTTCTCTGGGACAAACATATTTTTCTGTACTTTTATCATCTTCACTTTCATATCTGCACAATTCATAACTTCAAGATAATGATTAACAGATGCAAGAAATGAATTAATACTTGATATTTTATAATCCCCTGTGCTTTCAATATAATACTTATAGTCAATAACCAGCTGCTTACTGATACATTTTCCCTTAGCATATTCATAGAACTTTTTCATATCTCTTACATACTTTTCAACAGTAAGCCTGCCCTTTTCTTCCTTTATAAGTATTTTCCTGTATTCTTCTATGCTTCTCTCTGTAATAAACATTTTCTTCATTTTGTTCTCCTCATTTATCCTTATTATATGTATCTATAGAAAAAACCCGCTGGTTAATCTCTTAACCAACGGGCTTTTACTGTTCTTTCATTATTATATTGTTCTTATCTTTTATTCCTTGTCTTTTCCATTACATCAAGAGTATGCATCTTACCATATGCATCTCTCTTATGCTTTGGAACTTCTCCTGCTTCAGAATTAAATATACCGACATTCTGACCTTTGTTATGCTTTGCTGCACATGCCGGACAATATCTTCCGTATCTTATCTCTGCTCCACAGTCCTCACATTTGATATAGCTGTCCGAACCGTCAGGAATCTCTATTCTTCCTTCTCTCAGATATCTGTTAATTGTTGAAACAGGAACCCCTGTTCCATCTGATATATTAGCTGCATTAGAAGGACCATGGTCTTCTATATATTTTCTCACCTTGCCAAAAGATGTCAGTTCCTCTGCTCCACAGTTGTCGCACTTAAACACTTCTCCAAATGCATAACGCATAAGTTCCCCACACTTTGGACATATCTTGGCACGGTCATATTTAATCAGCGTATCAATCTGGCGCTTTTCCTTTTTCTGCTTTTCTCTTTCCTCAATCTGCCTTAAAGTAGGTTTCATAATCATACCTTCTTCCTTTCAAGTGTATCTCTGAATATATCTCTTCGTTCAGTTTTACCAACTTTATTAATATCTCTTTCTTTATATGTTCCGTCATTCTTGATCTGCTTTTTCTTATAATTCTTATCATCCGGTTCTTGTTCCTGTGCTGTCCTGTCTGTCCTGCCCGGTTCCTTAAGAGCTTTCTCCAGTATCTCCTTATTCTGAAATGCAGAATTGCCATGGTTCATTGATAACATCTGTCTCTGCTTCTGGCTTATATACTGTTCAAGGTTAGCATTACGCACGCCTAACCTGCATCCGTATACTATCTTGTTCTCACCGATAACAACCTTCCTCACAATAATCCCCATAAGACTGTAATTCTGATTAAAGTCAGCAAATACAAGTCTTACCGGCATATTAATGACATTGTCCATATCCTCCATGCCAACAAAAGAGAATCCACTCTCACTCACATCTTTAACAATAACATCAACTGCCTTACGGTTAGTCCCTAACTGTGCAACTCCCGAGATACCTATAAACAGCCTGAAAGCCCCTCGTCTGTTAACTTCAAAGCCTTCTCCATTAGCTGTAATCTTATAAAATGTTCCATTATCTTCTCTTATTGAATTAACCGCAACGCCCTTCCATAACATTGGTGGCTTACTGTCCCTTATCATATATACACTTACCGTAATACCACCACCTGAAGAATTGAAACTTAATATCTTTCCATTAATTCTTATTGGCTCAACCAATACGCTTTGGTTAACTTTTCTGATAATCTTCGATGGAAACTCATATTTCTGTCCATTCATACTTAATTCAATTACCAGGTTATTATCCTCGGGTATGTCCTGTAAAAGCATAGTTATTCTCCATTACACGCAATTAATGATATAATCATAACACATTTACAACAATAAAAAAAGACTCTCATACCAAACTTGCATGAGAATCTTCTTTCATGATTAATTATTCTTCATCTTCTTCTGGTTCATTCCAGTTATGATATACATTCTGAACATCATCATCTTCATCTAAGAGTCCTAAGATTCTGTTCATCTTCTTAATATCATCCTCAGATGTAAGGTCTACAGTTGTCTGTGGAATCATAGTAACCTCTGCTGAAGCAAATGTTACTCCGGCATCAGCTAATGCCTGATTAACAGCATCAAACTCCTCTGGTGAAGTAAGGATTTCATAACAATCCTCTTCTTCATTGAAATCATCTGCACCAGCATCAAGAGCTAACATCATAAGCTCATCAGCATCTCCGGTATATTCTTCCTTGTCTACAATCATCTGTCCCTTGTTATCAAACATGAATGATACACAGCCTGGAGTACCAACATTACCGCCACCCTTAGTGAATGCACTACGGATATTAGAAGCTGCTCTGTTTCTGTTATCAGTAAGAGCCTCTACGATAATAGCTGTTCCGTTAGGACCATATCCTTCATATGTAACTGATTCGTAGTTAGACATATCATTACTTGCAGCCTTCTTAATAGCTCTGTCAATTGTATCATTAGGCATATTAGCTGCTTTACACTTAGCAACAACCTGTCTTAACTTACTATTATTATTAACATCCGGACCGCCTTCTTTAACAGCTATCATAAGCTCCTTACCAAGTCTTGTAAAGATTTTACCCTTAGCTGCATCATTGGCTGCCTTCTTATGCGCAATATTCGCAAATTTTGAATGTCCTGACATAAAAATACCTCATTTCAAATTATTGTTGTAACTATTCAGAGCCAGCCTCCAAAATGCTTCGCATTTTGGAGGTGTGGCGTATCCGCCAGATAGAATTTCAAAATCAGATATAGAAATGCAAGCATTTCTAATCTGATTTATGAAATTCTGCCTGGCTCTGAACAGTTACATATTAGCTTTAATCTTCTCAATCATCTCTGCATATTCAGCATCTGTAAGATACTTCTTATCTGGGTTCATAAGGAATACGCCACCCCATTCAAACTCGTCCTTATACTTAGGGCAGAGATGGAAATGAAGGTGATGACCTGTATCACCATATGCACCATAGTTAACCTTATCTGGGTGGAAAGCAGCCATGATAGCTCTTGCTACTCTTGCAACATCCTCAAAGTAAGCAGCTCTCTCTTCTGCAGTTAACTCGTTCATATCACCAACATGCTTCTTATGTGCTACGATACATCTTCCAGGATGACTCTGCTCCTTGAACAGATATACCTTTGATGTCTCAAGCTCACATATCTTAATACCAAACTTAGCTACGAGGTCACCCTCTACACAATATGCACAATTCTGATCTACCATAATCGTATCCTCTTTTCTATAACCAAATATAACTCATGCTTCTATATTGCCGGGTTTGAACAGATACAATCTATTCAAACCCGTATGTAATTGGCATGTTCTCATGCCAATTGCATTATTACATTGCATCTTTAATTGAGAAGCTGATTCTTCCCATCTTATCCTTACCCATACACTTGCACTTTACATGATCGCCAAGTGTAAGAACATCTTCAACATGGTTGATTCTCTCATTAGAAATCTTAGAAATGTGAACCATTCCTTCCTTGCCAGGAGCAAACTCTACGAATGCACCAAATTCCTTAATGCTTACAACCTTACCTTCATATATCTTGCCTTCTTCGAAGTCTTCTACAATAGTCTTGATATACTTCATAGCCTTATCCATTCCTGCCTGCTCAACACCACATACAGAAACGAATCCATCATCAGTAATATCAATCTTGACACCGCACTCATCAATGATTGCGTTGATTGTCTTACCACGCTGTCCAACTACTTCGCCAATCTTAGCAGGGTCAATAGATGTCTGAATAATCTTAGGCGCATACTCACCAACAGTCTTTCTAGGCTCAGCAATAGCAGGCTTCATACATGTATCCATGATGAAAAGTCTTGCTTCTCTTGTTCTTCTTATAGCCTCTTCAACGATTGGTCTTGTAAGACCGTGAATCTTAATATCCATCTGTATAGCTGTAATACCTTCTGTTGTACCTGTTACCTTGAAATCCATATCTCCGAAGAAATCTTCAAGTCCCTGGATATCAGTAAGTACAATATAATCATCATCTGTCTCGCCTGTAACAAGACCACATGAAATACCGGCTACCATTCTCTTAATAGGAACACCTGCTGCCATAAGTGACATACAAGATGCACATGTTGAAGCCATTGATGTAGAACCATTAGATTCAAATGTCTCAGAAACGGCACGGATTGCATATGGGAACTCTTCCTCTGATGGAAGAACAGGAACAAGTGCCTTCTCAGCTAATGCTCCATGTCCGATTTCACGACGTCCTGGTCCTCTTGATGGCTTAGTCTCACCTACAGAGTATGAAGGGAAATTATAGTGATGTATGTATCTCTTAGTAGTTACATTCTCATCAAGACCATCAACCTTCTGTGCCTCTGATAAAGGTGCAAGAGTAACAACATCACAGATCTGTGTCTGTCCTCTTGTAAACATTGCAGAACCATGAACTCTAGGAATAATATCAACCTCAGCTGCAAGTGGTCTGATCTGGTTAATAGCTCTTCCGTCCGGTCTCTTGTGATCCTTTAAGATCATCTTACGAACAGTCTTCTTCTGGTACTGATAAACAGCTTCACCAAGAACTGCAAGCCATTCCTCATTATCTGCAAATGCTTCCTTCATCTTCTCAGTTACAGCATCAATATTCTTCTCTCTTGTCTGCTTGTCATCTGTGAATACAGCAACTTCCATCTCTTCTGGAGATACAACCTGCTTCATAGCCTCAAACATCTCTGCAGGAACAGCACAGCTTACATAAGAATGCTTTTCCTTGCCAACCTCAGCAACAATCTTATCAATAAATGCAATGATTGTCTGGTTGATATCATGAGCCTTATATATAGCCTCAATCATCTTGTCTTCTGGAATCTCATTAGCTCCGGCTTCAATCATGATAACCTTCTGCTTAGTTGAAGCAACTGTAAGCTGAAGATCTCCATCCTGCCACTGTGCCTGAGATGGGTTAACGATGAATTCTCCATCAATCATACCAATCTGTGTTGTAGCACATGGACCGTCAAATGGAATATCTGAAATAGATGTAGCAATAGCAGAACCAATCATAGCAAGTAATTCTGGTCTGCAATTCTCATCAACTGACATAACCATGTTATTAAGAGTAACATCGTTACGATAGTCCTTAGGGAATAATGGTCTCATAGGTCTGTCGATAACTCTTGATGTAAGGATAGCATTCTCAGATGCCTTACCTTCTCTCTTGTTAAATCCACCAGGAATCTTTCCTGCTGCATACATCTTCTCTTCATATTCAACGCTTAATGGGAAGAAATCAATTCCTTCTCTTGGTTCTTTAGATGCTGTTGCTGTTGAAAGAACAACAGTATCACCATAATGCATTAATGCAGCACCGTTAGCCTGTGCACACACTCTGCCGATATCAACTCTTAAAGTTCTTCCGGCGAGTTCCATTTCATACTGTTTAAACATATGAACTCCTTCCATAAAAAATATATATTTAACAGAAGGTCCGAAACAACTGAAAAATACACCATAGACTACCGCCATGATATACATTTCAGTGGTCTCGGGGTATCCCTTCTGCCATTAACAATGCAATAGGGCGGAGTTATACACTCCGCCCTGATTAATTACTTTCTTAAGCCTAAACGCTCAATAAGATTTCTGTAAGATTCAATATCTGTATCCTTAAGATATGCAAGTAAAGCTCTTCTCTTACCAACCATCTTAAGAAGACCTCTTCTTGAGTGGTGATCCTTCTGGTTAACCTTAAGATGTTCTGTTAACTCAGCGATTCTTTCTGTTAAGATAGCTACCTGAACTTCTGGAGAACCTGTGTCTCCTGGCTTTCTTCCATAAGTAGCAATGATTTCTGCTTTCTTTTCCTTAGATATCATGTCTAAATCCTCCTAAATATTAATCTCCTGCCACTAAGCTTCAGGTCGGAGTGTCCTACAGCTGGGTGACGGCTCATACTTGGTTATTGTAACACAGGCATTAAACCTTTGCAAGTATTAATTATCCAATAAGAAACATATTTCTTGCAAAATCCGAATCTGCCGCAATCTGTCTCTTCAATCCTTCTACATCTTCAAACTTCATCTCTGGTCTTATAAAATGTATGAATTCAACATCAACCTTCTTGCCATACACATCCTTGTCAAAATCAAAAAGAAATGTCTCAACACTTATCTCCGGTGCATCACTTACTGTAGGCTTAGTTCCTAAGTTAGTAACCCCGTAGAATTTTTCACCATCAATAGTCGTCTGAGTAGCATATACTCCATTAGGTGGCAGGAGCTTATACTCCGTCGGATATATGTTAATAGTAGGGAAATCAAGCTTCCGTCCAAGCTGGTTTCCTATCGAAACCACACCTGTAACATTAAACGGTCTGTTAAGAAGAACATTTACCGTTTCCATATGGCCAACCTTTAATTCTTCTCTTATATATGTACTGCTGATTTCCTTATCCTGATATTTTTCCTTTTCAACAATAATAGTTGTAAATCCTAGTTCTTCTCCTGCTTCCACAAGCATTGCTGCATCACCTGCCCTGTCTTTTCCAAAACGGTAATCAGTACCTACAACAACATACTTTGCATGCAGTTTATCAATAAGAATCCTGCATATAAAATCTTCAGGCTCCATATTCATGAATTCTTCCGTAAACGGATATTCAATCTCAACATCTATACCAAAATTCTCACACAGTCTGCGTCTTTCACTGCTTGTAGATATAAAATGCTGATACTTCTGTGGACATATTGAAAGTGGCAGGCTGTCAAATGTAAACAAAACCGCAAGCAGATTCTCCTCATCTGCTTTCTGCCTTACAATCTCAATAAGCTTCTGATGTCCTGTATGAATTCCATCGAATTTTCCTAATGTAACTGCACTTTCCTTATTTAATTGAAAATCATCTGTTCCATGAATATATTCCAAAGATGATCACGCCCCTTTACTTGTTGTCTTCGTAAAATATCTTAACCGGATAAAGCACTTCATCTCGAAATTCATATACACCGATAAAGCATTTATCAGAATCATATACTCTGTATTTCTCATTATCATTGATTGCAACATCTGCAGGTATCTGTTCTCTTGACAGCTTATTGCCATTGTGAAGATACCGGCTGTATTCTTCTGCAAATTTTATCTCCTGATAATCACTGAATATCTTATCTATGCCAGTTATCCTGTCTTCTATTTCACCCTTTAACACAAGAGCCGATATCTGGTTAAGTGTAAGTGTATCATCAAGCATGAATTCACCTACCCGCGTTCTTGTAAGCTTCATCATACATGCTCCACACCCAAGCTTCTTACCTATATCATCACATAATGACCTGATATAAGTCCCCTTCGAGCAGTCAACAGTAATAGTAACTGTTTTCTGTTTATCCGAAAGATTGATATCATTCACCCTTAATGTATTAATATGGACAGTTCTTGGTTTTCTTTCAATCTCAATACCTTTTCTTGCAAGCTCATAAAGCTTCTGTCCATTATACTTTAAAGCTGAATACATAGGCGGTATCTGCTCATACTCACCTATGAATTCATTACATACTTTAAGGACATCCACTTCACTCACATTAACCTCTGACTGGGCAACAATTTTCCCTGATATATCAAGAGTATCTGTCGTTGTGCCAAGAAGCATTACAGCCTCATAAGTCTTTCCCCAATCAGTTATAAGGTCACACAGCTTTGTAGCCTTACCGATGCACACAGGAAGCACCCCGACCGCATCCGGGTCAAGTGTGCCTGTGTGACCAATTTTTTTAGTTTTAAGTATTCCCCGAAGCTTTGCAACTACATCATGAGATGTAAATCCCTGCTCCTTATATACATTTAAAACACCATTCATGCATTATCCTCATTATACTGCTGCTCAATCATTTCGCCAATCTTATTAACGATACTGTGGACATTGCCCTTAGCAGAGAATCCTGCTGCCCTCACATGTCCTCCACCGCCAAATGCTGTGGCGATTCTTGCAACATCAATCATTTTCTTTGAACGAAGACTTACTTTGTATTCGTCCTTATCTGTTTCATAAAGGAATATAGCCACTTCAACTCCGTCTGTTAAGCGTAACTGCTCAATAATTCCACCAAGTTCTTTGCCAGTGACACCATAGAAATTCATTTCTTCAATAGATACACTTGAAAATATACATCTGCCATCATAAAACAACACACTTTCAAGCAAAGCTCTTCCAAGAATCTGGTTCTGGATATAACTCTTCTTATAAAAGCTGTTATCGATAATGTCAGAATAATCAATTCCCATCTCCATCATCTTTCCAGCTATATCCATTGTCCTTCTTGATGTACAGCTGTACTTAAACACACCTGTATCATGGATTATTCCTGTGTATATGCACTCTGCAACATTTTTATCGACCTTATCCTCGTCAAATGTTGTATAGAGAACTTCACATGCCGAACTTGACTGTGGCTCTACATAATTAACATCAGCAAATGAATTATTGCTTATATGATGATCTATGCAGATAGTCTTATCAGCATTTTCAAAGCAGCTCATAAATGGTTCAATTCTATCCATTGAACTGCAGTCAAGTACTACGAATAAATCAAAATGCTTATCCTCAGCCTCATGCTTAATATCATTAATACCAGATAAATAATTAAATTCATCTGACGGCTTTTCAAGATAAACAGTAACCTCGCACTCAGGAAGATTCTTCCTGATATAATTATATAAACCTAATGTTGAACCAACACAGTCACCATCAGGACGGATATGTCCTGTGATACCTATAACCTTTGCATGTCCGATTTCTTCAATAATATTCATGACTAACCTCTTTATTCTGTCTCGTCTTCAACCTCAACGTGCATCTTATTATCATGTTCTGTAACTTCATCAATAAGCTTAGACATATTAATACCATACTCAATTGACTGATCAAGAATGAATCTTATTTCAGGAGTATTTCTTAAATTGACAGTTCTTGCAAGCTGTCTTCTTATATATCCTTCTGCACTCTTAAGACCTGTAATCGTATCCTTCTGTGACTTTTCATCACCAAGAACACTTATATATGCCTTACATGTCTTAAGGTCAGGAGCGACCTCAACCGCTACAACCGAAGTCATAGGGTTGATTCTAGGGTCTTTAATCTCACTTCTGATTATATTACTTAATTCTTTCAATACCTCTCCGTTAATACGGGTATTCTTTACACTATTTTTACGCATATATTCTCCAAATAAAAACTAAATCCTATCTTGGCACTTCAACCATGATATGTGCTTCAATCATATCCTCTGGCTGGATATCATTGAACTTTTCAAATACCATACCACACTCAGTACCTGCCTTGATTTCCTTAACCTCATCCTTGAAGTGCTTAAGAGATGCGATAGGTCCTTCATAAACCTTCTCACTTCCTCTTGTTATACGGACAACAGAATCTCTTGTAATTCTTCCCTCTTCAACGATACAGCCGGCAATATTACCAACTCCTGAAGCCTTGAATATCTGCATGATTCTTGCATGACCGATAATCTTTTCTTCATAGATAGGCTCAAGCATACCCTTAAGGGCTGCCTCAACATCTTCAATAGCATTGTAGATAACGCTGTAAAGTCTTAAATCTACCTTTTCTCTCTCTGCAACAATTCTTGCCTGATTATCAGGCTTAACGTTAAATGCAATGATGATAGCATTAGAAGCAGATGCAAGTACTACATCGGATTCATTAACATTACCAACACCACCATGAATTACCTTAACAACAACCTCTTCATTAGAAAGTCTTACAAGACTTGACTTAACAGCCTCAACAGAACCCTGTACATCAGCTTTGATGATAATATTAAGTTCCTTCATATTACCAGCCTGAATCTGCTCAAAGAGTGCATCAAGAGATACCTTATGCTTAGTATCATCAAGAAGCTTCTTTCTTCCCTCGCTGATAAATGTCTCTGCTATACTTCTTGCTTCCTTCTCAGAATCTGCAGCCATAATGATTTCACCTGCATTAGGAACATCATTAAGACCAAGAATCTCAACCGGAGTAGATGGTCCGGCAACCTTTACTCTGTTACCCTTATCATCAATCATGGCTCTTATCTTACCATAGCAAGAACCTGCTGATACAGCATCTCCCACATGAAGAGTTCCCTTCTGTACAAGGATAGATGCTACAGGACCACGTCCCTTATCAAGCTCAGCCTCAATAACAATACCTCTTGCCTTTCTGTCAGGGTTAGCCTTAAGCTCATTAACCTCTGCTGTAAGAAGAATCATATCAAGAAGCTCATCAATACCCTGCTTAGTATGTGCTGATACTGGAACAAATGTAGTAGAACCGCCCCAGTCTTCTGCAATAAGTCCATACTCAGTAAGCTCCTGCTTAACCTTCTCGATATTAGCATTAGGCTTATCAATCTTATTGACAGCAACAATAATCTCAACACCTGCTGCCTTTGCATGGTTAATAGCCTCAATTGTCTGTGGCATTACACCATCATCTGCAGCTACAACAAGAATAGCAATATCTGTAGCCTGAGCACCACGCATTCTCATAGCTGTAAATGCTTCATGACCCGGAGTATCAAGGAATGTAATAAGATTACCATTTACATTTACCTGGTAAGCACCTATCTTCTGTGTGATTCCGCCTGACTCCTTAGCTGTCACATGAGTTTCTCTGATTGCATCAAGTAATGAAGTCTTACCGTGATCAACGTGTCCCATAACGCAGACAACTGGTGGTCTTGGAACAAGCTTATCCTCTGGTTCTTCATCTTCCTTAAGAAGTTCTGCAATAACATCAACCTTCTCTTCATGCTCACATATGCAGTTGAACTCAAGAGCAATCTCTTCTGCTGCATCGTAATCTATCTCTTCGTTAATAGTAACAACCTTACCCTGTAAGAACAGCTTCTTAACAAGTGCTGCAGGAGCTACCTTCATCTTATCTGCAAGTTCCTTGATAGTAAGAGTATCTGGAAGAACAAGCTGCTTGATTGTCTCTTCTTCCTTTTCCTTCTTCTCAGGCTTTGTCATAGGCTTCTTATCAAATCTGCTGTTAGCGAACTTAAGATTTTCCTTAGCCTCATTATCTCTCTTTCTGTCATTCTTCTTGCTGTCTATTCTTGAATCATGTCTTCTTGAATCTGGCTTAGCTGAAAAATCAAACTCTTCCTTAGGTGCAGAATCTCTTCTGTCATTATTTCTTCTCTGACCTCCGTTAAATCCTCCACGGTTCTGGTCATTATCCTTTCTGAAGCCGCCATTTCCAGACTGTCCGTTTCTGTCATTTCTGAAACCGCCGTTATTGTTGCGGTCATTGTTTCTATAACCGCCATTATTATCACGATTACCATAACCACCATTGTTGTTACGGTCATTATTTCTGTAACCGCCATTATTATCACGGTTGCCATAACCGCCATTGTTGTTGCGGTCATTGTTTCTATAGCCGCCATTGTTACGGTCATTATTTCTGTAACCATTATTATCACGGTTACCGTAGCCGCCATTGTTATTACGGTCGTTATTCCTGTAGCCACCGTTGTTATCACGGTTACCATAACCACCGTTATTATTACGGTCATTATTTCTGTAACCGTTATTGCCTCGGTCGTTGTTTCTATAACCGCCGTTATTATCACGGTCATTATTTCTATAACCGCCATTATTACGGTCATTATTTCTGTAGCCGCCGTTGTTATCGCGCTGTCCGTCTCTGTTATTATTATCTCTTCTGGAATTCTTATCCCTTGAACTGTTCTGTGGGAAATATACCTGTGAGATATGCTTCTTATCATCAGCATTGCCAGACTTATTCTGTGTTCCCTGCTGTGGCTGCTTTGGAGCCTGATTCTGCTGTCTGTTATCCCTGTTATCATTCTTTACAGGCTGTGACTGCTTTGCTGGCTGTGCTGCCGGCTTATTCTCAACCTTAGGTGCAGGAGCAAACTTCTTTCTCACACTTGAAATTTCTGCATCTGTAAGTCCGCTTACAGGCTTATAAGTCTTCTCGCTGTTGCTAAGCATATCAGTAATATCCTTAGATGTTATATTTAATTCTTTTGCCAATTCATGTACTCTCATATTTGCCATTTAACCTCTTTTCCAAATAACAGCACTGCTGTTATTCTAAACCCTGTTCAAAATATTTTTCTATGGTCTTTGCAAATCCTTCATCAAGGACTGCCAGTGATGCGCGGAATTCCTTTCCTATCGCGTGGCCAACACTCACCTTGTCACTAAAAAAATGTATCGGAACCTTGTAATAAGTACACATATTTGTAAACATTTTCTTAGTATTATCTGAAGAATCATCTGCAACAATAACTGTGTATGCCTTTCCGGTTTTAACAGCCTTCTCTGTTGAAAACTCTCCGCTTGCAACCTTTCCGGCTTTCTGCGCAAGTCCAATCATATTAAGGATTTTCTGTTTATTTTCCAATATTATTCAGCTCCTTTGCTAACTCATCATAGACAGCAGAATCTACTGCCATCTTAAATGACCTTTCAAGTCCCTTATTCTTAAATGCTTTAGACAGGCAGTCTTCATTCGCACATATATAAGCCCCTCTGCCATTCTTCCTGCCTGTAGCATCTATAACAATTGATTCATCCTGTGTCTTCAGAATACGGATTAAGTCCTTCTTATCCTTCATCTGACCGCAGCCAATACACTGTCTTTGTGGAATCTTCTTTACTGTAGCCACTATGCATCACTCCTAATAATTATTCTTCATCAAGGCTTATTTCAGATGGTTCAACATACTCTTCTTCTAAGTTTTCTTCTTCTGTATGTTCTTCAGGTTCAGCCTCGCTCTTAATATCAATTCCATATCCTGTAAGCTTTGCAGCAAGTCTTACATTCTGTCCCTGCTTACCGATTGCTAAAGAAAGCTGCTGCTCAGAAACAACAATCTTAGCCTTCTTCTCTTCATCATCAGCTACTGCTGAAACAACCTTTGCAGGGCTTAATGCGTTAACAATAAGCTGTGCTGAATTGCTGTCCCACTCAATGATATCTATCTGCTCATTACCAAGCTCATTAACAATAGCTTTAACTCTTGCACCATTAATACCAACACATGCACCTACAGGATCTACATTTGCAACATTAGCTCTTACTGCCATCTTAGTTCTTGAGCCAGCTTCTCTTGCAATACCCATGATTTCAACAACGCCGTCTTTAATCTCTGTAACTTCTTCTTCAAAAAGCTTCTTAACAAGCTCCTGTGACTTTCTTGAAACTCTTACAACAGGGCCACCCTTTTCTCTGTTAATTACATCAACAACATATAACTTAATTCTGTCGCCTGGTGCAAACTTCTTATCCTTGAACTTGTCATCAGCCTTAAGAACTGTCTGGAGTCTTCCAAGATCAATTGTAAGATCACCATTGTCAGCAACTCTCTGCACAATACCTGTAATAAGTTCCTTCTCCTTAGAATGATACTCATTATAAAGAGCATTCTTTTCCTGCTCTCTGATAGTCTGCACAATAGTATTCTTAGCATTCTTGGCAGCCTTTCTTGAGAACTCCTCAGACTTTACTTCAACAGTAATAACATCACCAAGCTGGCAGTCAGGCTTAATCTTTCTGGCATCTTCTAATGCAATATCAGTACCTGATACATATTTTTCTTTCTTATTCTCTCTGTTCTCTGGAACAATAACTTCCTCAACAACAGTTCTGTCAGAATAAATGTGGAAATCGCCTGTTCTTCTGTCTAACTCAACACGACCATTATCAGCCTTATCAAACTCAGCCTTGTACTCATCCATAAGAGATTTCTCGATAGCTGCAAACATAATCTCTTTATCGATTCCATTCTCCTTCTCAAGAGCATCAAGTGCCATAATTAATTCCTTATTCATTGCTTTTAATTTCCTCCAAAAATATATTATACTTCATCTACAAATGCCCATCTGATCATAGCCAGATTACTTCTGTCAAATGTTTTAGTTACATCATCAATACTGATTGTTACCGTATCTTTATCATATTCCTTAAGAACCCCGGAATATTCCTTAGATTTATCAACAGGACTGAATAATTTAATCTCAATCATTCTGCCAATACTCTTTTCATAATCCTTCTCTTTCTTAAGAGGTCTTGTAAGACCCGGAGAACTCACCTCAAATATATACTGGTCATCAATGTAATTCTCCCTGTCCAGTATCTCATTGAAAGCTCTGCTCACATTCTGGCAGTCATCAATAGTAACTCCGCCTTCTTTGTCAATGTAGACACGCAGATACCAGTCGCTGCCTTCTTTCACGTAGTCAACATCAAAAAGTTCCACGCCGTTAGCTTCAACAACCGGCTGTATAAGTTCTGTTGTCTTAGCTTCATAGCTTTCTCTTTTTCCCATGCAGTACTCACCCTTTCTAAAAGTATTCAGTTTTCTTATATATGAACGAAAGAGTGGACATCTCTGCCCACTCTTTCCGTATCACATATAGTAGCTTGTAGGGGAATCGAACCCCTGATTCCGCCGTGAGAGGGCGGCGTCTTAGCCTCTTGACCAACAAGCCATAGCTTTCGTTGTCTTGCAGTTGTGTACCGCAGCAACAATGATATCTTAACTCAATTATCGTAATCCGTCAAGCACTTTTTTGAATTTTTTTAAAAAATTTTCAAAAAATATTTCAAAATCTTCAAAAAAGCGCTTAAATACTGGATTTCAAGCCAATTAATAATCTTATGCAAAACTAAAAATTGCTGTAAATACTCCCGCACTTGCGATTCCCATAATCACTCCTGCAAGCAAAACTCCTAACAAAACTGCTATTACACTCTTCTTAAATCCCATATCAAGAAAACTTGCTGCAAGTGTTCCAGTCCATGCACCTGTTCCCGGAAGCGGAATTCCAACAAAAAGTAATAATGCTACAAAAAGACCTCTTCCAGCCTTCTCCTTAAGCTTCTCTCCACCCTTGTGTCCTTTTTCAATACAGAAAGTAAAGAACTTTCCAATATATTTCTTATCCTTTCCCCACTCAAGAACCTTTCTTGCAAAAAGGTAAATAACCGGTACAGGAAGCATATTACCTATTACGCACACAATATATGACTGTAACAATGGTAACTGGAATCCCTGTGATACAGGAATTGCACCTCTAAGCTCAATAAGTGGAACCATAGAAATAAGAAAAATATACAAATACTTTTTTAACATACTATCTCCTATTTAATTTAATAATAAACAGAATTGATAATACATAATATTAATCAAAAAATCAAGTGTATTATATATTCTCAATCTGCCAGTCAATCGGTTCTACCCCATTAGCCTTTAAAAATTCATTGCACTGGCTGAAATGTCTGCATCCAAAAAAGCCTCTGTACGCAGATAACGGACTTGGATGTGGTGCTTTAAGAATTAGATGTTTCGGATTATTAAGCATTGATGCCTTTCTCTGTGCAGGCGAACCCCACAGCATATACACAATAGGTCTGTCCTGCATATTGACAGCATTAATAACTGCATCCGTAAACTGCTCCCAGCCGTGTCCCTGATGTGAATTAGCCTGATGTGCTCTTACAGTAAGTACTGTGTTAAGCAGAAGCACTCCCTGGTCGGCCCATTTCTTAAGATATCCGTTATTAGGAATATAACATCCACAGTCATCATGCAGTTCTTTATATATATTCTTAAGTGAAGGCGGTGCTTCCTCTCCCGGAAGTACCGAAAAAGACAGTCCGTGTGCCTGATGTACATTATGATAAGGATCCTGACCAAGTATCAGTACCTTAACCTTACTAAGTGGCGTAAAATGAAATGCATTAAATATATCATCTGCCGGAGGATATACAACATATTTGCTGTATTCATCCTTAACAAACGTAAATAATTCCTTGTAATATGGCTTGGAATATTCCTCCTTAATAGCAGGAAGCCAGTCATTATCTATCATCGACATATCCATATCCTCCTACATACGCATAGGAATACCATTATCTGCAAGGTATTTCTTAAGCTCCATAATATCAAGCTCCTTATAATGGAATAGTGAAGCTGCAAGTGCTGCATCTGCTTTTCCCTTAGTAAATGCATCAAGAAAATGTTCTTTACTGCCTGCACCACCTGAAGCAATTACAGGTATTGATACATTTGACGCAATTGTATTAGTAAGCTCAATATCATATCCGGCTTTCGTTCCGTCACAATCCATACTTGTAAGAAGAATCTCTCCTGCACCGAGCTTTTCTGCCTTCATAGCCCATTCTACAGCATCCATATGCATATCAACTCTTCCGCCATTCTTATATATGCTCCAATGACCATCACTATTCCTCTTTGCGTCAATTGCAACTACAACACACTGGCTTCCAAACTTATCAGCTGCATCAGATATAAGCTGTGGATTTATAATAGCTGCCGAATTAATTGATATCTTATCAGCCCCTTCTCTTAAAAGTACCTTAAAATCATCTGTGCTTCGTATTCCACCGCCTACAGTAAACGGAATAAACACTCTTTCTGCCACTCTTCTTACAAGATCAACAGTTGTGTTTCTTCCATCACTTGAAGCTGTAATATCAAGAAATACAAGTTCGTCTGCACCTGATTTATCGTACATTGATGCAACCTCTACAGGATCCCCTGCATCTCTTAAATCAACAAAATTAGTTCCTTTGACAACTCTTCCATCCTTGCAGTCAAGGCATGGTATAATTCTTTTAGTAAACATCAGCAACTCCTTTTAGCAATTATAATGACGCAAAATTCTTTAATATCTTAAGTCCTACATCACTGCTCTTTTCAGGATGGAACTGGCATGCAAACACATTTCCGCTTTCAACCGAAGCATGAATATGTGTAGTATACTCCGTAGTTGCTGCCACAATTCCCTCATCTGCTGCCTTAAGATAATAAGAATGTACAAAATACACATATGGATTACCTTCAAGTCCCTTAAAAAGTCTCGCTTCAGGCTTAATATCAAGAGAATTCCATCCCATATGCGGAATCTTGAAACCATCCTTAGCAGGAATCTTTAATATCTTTCCCGGAAGAATATCAAGTCCCTCCGCCCCCGGAGTCTCATCACTTTCCTTAAATAAAAGCTGTAATCCCAAACATATTCCAAGGAATGGGGTTCCAATACCTGTCACCTTCTTAATAGTATCAACAAGTCCGAACTTATCAAGATTGTTCATTGCATCACCAAATGAACCAACTCCCGGAAGAATAACCTTATCAGCCTGTAAGATTTCACTTGAATCTCTTGAGACTAAAACTTCCTCTCCTAATGATACCAGAGCCTTTTCAACACTCTTTAAGTTACCTGCGTCATAATCGATAATTGCTATCATTGTACTGCCTTTCCGTATTCTTCTATTCTGTAATAATAATTAGTAAAATCTGTATCTGACATTGATGATAATCCTATTGCTTCTGTTTCAGATATCTTAAATGTATCCTGTAAAGCCAATACTATCTGCTTATATACAGCAGTAAACTTATTATCAATGCCTAACTCCTGTGCCTGCGGACGAAGACTATTATATCTGTTCACTCCCTTAATAAGACTGTCAAGTGCTTCTGTCTTCATGTTAAGCTTCATATAATTCTCATATGAATCATATTGTTTCTGAACATACATAATTGTTGAAGCCTGCTCATAAAGAGTCTTATCACTGCCATTAAGCTTTATTCCGCTTAACTTATCATATGCTTTCTCATACTGCTCATTGCTGTAATAATCTTTAGCCAGAGAAACACTGTTGTTATAATAAAAGCCTGAACTTAAAACACTTATAAGTACCGAAACACCCGCCACAAATAATACAAGCATAACAATCGAAACAGGCTTTATCTTAAGAATATCCTGCGGTTTAGGTGGTTCTTTCGGTTTCTTTACCTTCTTAGGCTTTACCTTCTTAGGTTTATTAGCCTTCTGTGCTTTCTTAGCCTCTCCTGCCTGCTTCTTTTGCTCTTTCTTCTCTGCTGCCGCAGCTTTCTTTAATTCCTTATTCTTCTGCTTTTCTTCTTCATCAAGTCTTTCGGCTTCTTCCTCAGCCTTATCCTCTTCAATGTGCTTTGCTTTCATCTGTTCAAGCCTGTACTTAAGTCTTGCAAAAAAGCCTTTCTTAGGAACCTGTGACTCATCAAGCGTACTCTTGTTTCCGAACACATCTTCTATAATCTGCTCATTCTCATCTTTAGGTTCATTTCCAGATGATGAATTTCCTTTATCAGACGAATCTTTTACTACATTCTCTTCTATACGTTCTTTCTCTCCCACAACTTCTGATGTACTCTCTGCAGCTTCTGATGCACTCTCTGCAGTTTCTGTATCATCCTCTAGACTGTCAAAGAACACTTTCTTAATCTTCTTGAAAAAGCCTTCTTTCTGTGGTTTTAACTTTTTCTTATAATCTGCACTAATCGTCTGTGCCTGAGTATCAGCACTTTTTTCATTATGTTCTGTTTCTTTATCAGGAGAACTTCCAAACAGATCATCTATAGACGTACTGTCTGACTTAACATCATCAATAATATCATCAAGATTCATATTCATAAGTCTTTTCATATCGTCATCTGAAAGTTCTGAATTATCATCTGATGTCAACTTTGCCTCCGCTGCCTCTTCTAGCGGAGTATTATCAAGAAGCGCCTCTAACTTAGCGTCTGCATCAGCTTCACGCTCTGGCTCATTAGCCTCTTTAACAGCATTCTCAGCCTCAAGTTTCTCTTTAGCCTGCCTTGCAATTGTCTCTGGATCATTATAAGACTGGCTCTCCTGTTCCTTTTCATTCAGCGCATTAAGCATATTACTAAGATAATCATCCTGCTGTTCATTATCAGCCAAAATTCTTACCTCCCATCCAATCAAAATATACTAAAATATTATCATAAATATTGATTATTAACAACATTTTACAAGTTCTTTTATAAACTGTGCTCCATTCATCTCAAAAGCACATGCCCTGTCCCCGATTTCCTTAGGAATCTGGTAAAATGTACTGTGAACACGATACATCTTAGCCTTCTGATTAATCATCACAATTCTTTCAAATGGCCATCTTATAACATTAGGGTTAGAAAAATCTTCTCCCAGTTCCACAATAACCAGCTTCTTTGCAAGTGAGGATGACAGCCATTTATTGTAGAAATCCCACTGTTTTTCCTCTTCTTCAGCATTATTTTCATTGACCGGACAGACAATTCTTCTTTCATTAAGTCCACAATTCCTGATCGTACCAGCTTTATCAGTAGACACAATAAAGTAATTCACATGTTCCATAGATGCAAACAGCTTTTTCAGATTGTCATATATTTCTGTATCATCAGAAGAATATATTTCTTTCCCCAGGCCAAAAAGTACATAATCAGCACTCTTTATATCATCAATTAAATCATTATAAATCATAAGTACCTCCATTTCATAACCATATGATTATAACATCTTTTGAGAGGGTTGTCATCGCTTCAGTAATTTGCACGGGTGGCGCTCCGCGACAATCCTTTTTGCGCGAGCAGCGATATGCCAGAACTATGTTCTGGCATTGTCGCGGCTCTCCTCGAGAATCTATATAAAGTTCACAGTTTGTGTAAGCACAACTGTGAACTTTATATAGATTCTCTCATCGCTGCTCGCGCAAAAAAGGACACCGCCCATGTCAGGCGGCGTCCAATAAGAGGAAGTGTAAAATGAAGAAAATTATCTGAGTAATTTATCGATTTCTGATACAAGCAGTCCGATTTCCGGCTTTGACAACTGGACATCTGCACCAAGTGATTCTCCCTTTGCTCTCATCTGTTCATTAATAAGTGATGAAAATATAACAACAGGAATATTCTTTAACTTGTCATCAGACTTAATAAGCTTTGTAAGTCTGTGGCCATCCATAAGCGGCATCTCCAGATCAGTGATAACACAGTCTATATCAAGCGGTACTTTTCCTGCCTTGGCATCTGATATAAAATCCCATGCTTCCTGACCATTATGACATAATGTAAGATTATCATAACCTGATTTAACAAGTGAATCAGATATCAGCTTAATAAGAAGAGGTGAATCCTCTGCTATGACAATATGTGCTTCACTTCTTGGTCTGCCTTCAAGCTTGAGAATATCAGAAGTCTTAAGACCTGTCTCCGGACTTATATCTGATACAATACGCTCAAAGTCAAGAATAATAATAAGCTGACCGTTAATCTTAACAATTCCTGTGGCAATTCCGTTGTCAGCAGTACTTATTGTTGTATCTGGAGTAATAATATCAGCCCATGATACTCTGTGGATTCCAACAACTGTATGTACATGAAAAGCGACATTCAATTTGTTGAAATTAGTTATAATAAACATATCCTTCGAAATATCTCCTGAAGGAGCACTTTTAATAACCTTAGCAAGGTCTACAACTGTTATCATTAAATCTCTTGGCATGAATATTCCTTCTACACTAGGATGTGCATTCGGAACCGGTGTAACCGGACTATATGGCACAATCTCTTTAATCTTGGCAACATTAATACCATAATGATTATTCCCTATTGTGAATTCAAGAACCTCTAACTCATTAGTTCCACTCTCTATCAAAATATTAGTTTCCATATTAAATTCCTCCATGTTGTTCACGAACAACTTCTATGTGAAGATTATAACAGAAACATATTAAAAAAACAATGAAATAATGAAAAACTTATCTTACAGGTCTTATAATGCTTCTGCTGCACAGATAAGTTATAAGGAAATATCCACCATAAATAACTGCAACGAATGCCAGTGTAAGCCCTATAGATGCTGCCATTGAACTCATTCCCATAGTTGCAAGAATTATGTTAATAAACTTAATTCCAAACACAGAATGAATAAGTGCGAGAATCAGTGGAAACGCAAAAAATATTCCAATCTGCTTAAAAAGCGCCATATCAATCATTCTCTCATCAACTCCAAGCTTCCTTAACATTCCATATCGTTCCTTATTGTCTGCACTGTCTGACAATTCTCTCAAAGCAAGAATTGCCGCACTGCTTATAAGGAATATAATTCCTAAATATAAGGCAATAAATGTAACTAACGCTCCAAGCCCGACACTGCTTTCAGCCAGGTCAATTCTGGAATTCCAGCTAATGAAACTCGTTTGAAATGATATATTTTTCATTAAATTGTCTAACTGTGTTTCAATAGAATATCTTTCTTCCTTAGTGTCTGCCCTATAGTCAGCACTAAGCCCCATATTGCGTACCTGCTGTGGTTTTACCGCGTTATCAGGCACAACAAGAATCCCGTCATTCATATTCTGAACGCCAATCTGTACAAAACCATCCTTGCATTCATTATATCTTGGTTTATACTCTTTTCCATTGACAGATAATATAATTCCTTTCTTTAATGCCTGATTTCTTATCATTACCATGTTCTTATAATCTGCCACTATAATATATTCATCGTCATTAAGTTCATACGTACTATTACCGTACAGTCTTGCAACAGAATTATAATCGCCAATAGTCATTACCGGCATAATAGTATCTGCAATAAACTGATAATCATCTGTATTAATATCCCCTAGTGTATCTTTAACTGTCAATCCGGTGTTGTATACATTATATTCTGCAGCATCCTTAAAATACTTCTGCACATCAAATCCACTGTTATTAAGTGTTTCTATTATACTTAATTTGGAATCTTCCAGCATTTCCCTGTCTTTTTCATTCATATCCTGTGATGTGGCATATGCCTCGCTCATCGCATCATATGAATATTTTGCAAGTTGTACATCAACAGGACACATACTGTCCAGATCCTTTGAAAGCGAATCCTTCATTGAAAGTGCTGCAGAAAGCACGCTTATTGTAATAAAAAGCATGATACATATAACAGTTGTCGAGAATACAGTAGTGTTAATCTTGCTGCAGAACTGCCTTAACACAAAGCTGTTAACACCTTTATAATACACACTCTTAATACTGGTAAATATCTTTATCATAAAACCTGAGACTGACCAGAATATTAAAAATGTAGCAACACAGCCAAGTGCAATAGGAATACCTATTTTATTAAAAGTATTTAAAGTTCTAACACCCCTTGTAACCATCCAGTATGCATAAGAAAGAATACCAACACCTATGACGAATACTATTGTGCAGACAACCGGGTTCTTCATGGTAACCTTCTCAGTTTTCTTACCTGCATTGAGAAGATCAATAAGCTTACATCTGCTGATACTGAATGTGTTAAATATCATAACTAACACATACATAATTGCAAAATATATTAAAGTCTTGACGCATGCCTTCATTGAGAATATGAATTTAAACTTAGTCATATCAGCATCAAACATATTAGCAACAATCACGCTCATAAACTGTGAAAGGATTGTACCAATAACAAGTCCTGCCACAAGTGAAACAATGCCGATAATCAGTGTTTCAAAGAAAAGAATCGCTGAAATCTTTCTCTTGCTCATTCCAAGTGTAAGATATATGCCAAACTCCTTATTACGTCTTTTAATAAGAAAACGGCTTGCATATATAATCAGAAATCCAAGTATGCACGATACGAATACGCTCACGCCTGAAAGCATGTCATTCATCAGCTTGATAATATCCATCATATTTTCTCTTACATCAAGCATAACGCTCTGACTGTCAATTGCATTAAACACATAAAATATTGCAACACCAAGAATAAGAGTGAAGAAATAGACGGTATAATCCTTTAAACTCTTCCTGATGTTCTTTAAAGATATCTTAAAGAGCATTATTAAGGTCGCCTCCTAACAATGTCACAACATCAATGATTTTATCAAAAAATTCTTTTCTTGTAGATTCGCCTCTGCGTATCTCATTAAAGATTTTACCGTCCTTGATAAATATCACTCTGCCTGCGTAGCTTGCTGTAAATGCGTCATGTGTTACCATAAGAATTGTTGCCAAAAGCTCAGTATTAAGAAAATTAAAGCTCTCAAGTAACATCCTTGATGACCTTGAATCAAGTGCTCCTGTCGGTACTGCTTTGTTAGTACAATCAATATCTTGTGATTATCCACACAGTTATCCCCTATATGTGGACAAAATAAAAGCAAGGCGGCGCATTGTCCGTCTTGCTTCTCTTTTACTCCAAAATTATCGACATTATTCTTCGATGTATTCAACCAGCTTCGGATCGCCACTGATGAAATATCCGTCAAGTGTCTTATACATCGGCTTTCCGTCCACTTCCATCACATGTGTGACAATCTTTTCTGTGAATGCTGCTGCACCTCTGACAGCGTCATTGCTCCATGAAGGTGCTTTTCTGATCCTGATGCTACCATTGAACACCCTTCTGATCTTTCCTTTGATTCTGACCGCTGTCATGCCGTCAATGTTTTCTGTGACAGCTTCTTCAGCTGCCTTGATTTCTTCAGTCGTTGCCGTTCCGACCTGATTTCCGTCTGCATCGTATGTCGGCACGCTTCCGTCTGCGTCAGTGTCCAGCGCGCCTTCAGGGACTTCGTCTGTCATTGTCGCCTGCTGCCCCTGTCCTTCCTGATCCGTGTCGGTTGTCTGCTGCTGTCCGTCCTGATCTGTGTTGTCGGGTGTCGGCTGTCCGTCCTGACTGCCGTCTGTGGCTGTCTGTGGCGGCTCTGCTGCCGCTTCGGTCTTTCCCCTGAAGTCTTTTACCACTTCGCCATTTTCGTCAAATACAGCGGCTTTCACTTTCTCTGCTGCCTTCTCTGCTGCATCCAATTTCTTGTATGGTTTGTTTTTTTCTCTGTCGAATGTTTCGCCCATGAAGTATTCCATCGCGCTTCCTCCTTCTTATTTTGCTGTGATGTATTTTGCATTTACATAGCCGTACTTCTTGCCCTTTTTTCCGTCAATGTAAATGTAATACCACAATGCGCCGTTCGGTGCTGTTGCACTTCCGCACACTCCGACTTCTGTGTTCTGCTCAATGCAAGGATATGACACAAGTTTGTCAGCGTTCGGATCAGGCTGCTTTCTGACATTCAATGCACCTGTGTTCACATATCCAGTGAATGTCGCTGTCTTTGCTGTTCCGTATGGTACAGCTGGATTATTGCCTGATCCGTTTCCTGAAGATGTACTTCCTGAAGATGTACTTCCTGAAGATGTGCTTTTCACATTGCAGCCGTTTTCAAGTGCCATGATTGTGTGTTTGCCTGCTGCCACTGAAATGTCGCCAGTCATAAGATTGTCGCCTGTATCTGTGTACTTGCTTCCTGTTAGTTTTTCAAACTCTCCTGTCGCCATAATAGCATTGACCATGTTGCCTGTGTAAATATCTTTTGACACGCTGATTCCTGCGCATTTAAGCACTGGCGACATCATCGCACTGCAATCAGTTTCGCAAGGTGTATTCAATGCTGTTGGATTCCAGCCGACCTTTTCAAGTTCTGTGTACAGTGAAGTTCTGTGTCCCTGACAGTAGCCGACTGCATCGTTGTCACATAACTGCTTCATTGCTGTTGCTGCCTTTGCTGCCTTGTTTCTGTCCTTGAAACGAAGAACGACTGTCTGTCCGAAGTTGTACCAGTTCCCTGTTCTTACCTCGCGACCTGTCTGATCGCCCTTCTGTCCTCCTGTTGCTTTTCCCTTTTCGTCAATACTAGCCCATCCGCATAATGTTCCCATGTTCTTTTCCTCCTGTTAATCTGTTAATGATGTAATGATGACGCAGCCGATCACGAAGATATAAAATATCAATACCAGTGGGGCTGCTAATGATACCACGAAGGCGATCAGGAATGCTTTTAATATATACCCGATCCAGTCCTTCGCTGTTGGCGGCGGTTCAACCTCTGCGCCGTGATGTTTCGCTTCTTCCTTGTCGATCTCAACGCCTGCGATCAGCAATAGCATAATGATGACTACTGTCGCCATGAAGCAGATCGCGTATGATGTAATGTAAGCATGTAGCATTCCTTTTGACCTCCTGTCTTTTTATTCCGTCTGTATCTTCTGCACCTGAAGCGCAGCTGCTACCGCTGCCGCTTCTCTTTCTTCAGGCGGTGTGACCGCTTCAGCTGCTTTCTGGTTCTTCTTTTTAAGTTCATTCAGTTCATCGACCGCTGTTTCAATTAGATCGTCAATCATGTCTTTACTGATCAGCCCTGCTGATATGTATTCAGTCAACTTCTGCTGTTGTGCCTGAATCTGTTCCCACACCCATGACTTCTTGATTGTCCCAGTGCCGCTTCCCCATTCCTTTTCTGCCTTTGATACAATCGACAGAAGGCTTTTTTCAACCAGTTCCACGACTTTGTCTGCCTGCTCCTGAAGCTGTTTCTTTTGGTCTTCCTTTGACTGCTTCAGGAAGTTTCTGACCTTGATCCCGATGCCTGCCACAATCGCAATGATTGTCAGGATCATCGGCAAATTATCATAAATTGTTTTTAATATTAAAGCTGCATTTTTCATCCGTTCGCACCGCCTTCCTCATTTTCACTTTCCTGCTTTCCTTTTTTGATTTTCTGCCAGTTCTCAATTCCTGCCTTAATCATGTACCCGAACACACCCATGCGAAGCACTTCAGATGTTTCGCTGATCAGTGTGGTCAGCACTGATGTGTCTGCGAAGTGCCAGATCGCTATTACTGAAAACAGTTCAATGATGATGTAAAGCAGCACGCAGACAACCACAACTTTTTTTGAAAACTCCATGATCCAGCTTGTCAGTGACTTCTTGCGTCTTTTCTTCCTTCTTGCTGGTATTGTATAGCTGTACTTCTCCACGCGCTTTCCTCCTGTTACTCTTCGATGTACTGATGTGGGTGTGATTCATCAATGATCTTGTCAATTCTATCCACACGCTTGTGAAGCTGCTTCAGGCTTTCTGATGCCCTGATGTAATACTCCCTGATCTCTTTCATTTCGTTTCTGTATGATCCCATTTCAGACTTCACTTCAATCATAGTATTCTGAATGTTTTCCAGTTTGGTCAGGATCGTTGCATCCTCTCTGGCTTCGTCCTGTGTGTCCTTCTTCACGTTTCTGTTGCGTGTGCTGATTCCGAAGAAGATTGCAAACGCAATCGACACGCCTGAAAGTAACAATGATACTTCAATAGTCATTTTCTTTTTCCTCCGTCAAATATAATTGCGAAGTGCTGCTTCGATTGCATCGTTTTCGTCTTCTGCCCTTTTGCGCTTCCCGAATAGATCGTCAAGCCTGTCTGTGGCTTCGTCCTGCGTCTGTATCGCTTCGATTCCATGTTGCGCCATTATTTCTGCCTGTTCCCTGACAATGTCTGTCAGAAGCGTATTCACGGCGCACAGCCTGTCGATCAATTCAATCTGCGTCATTATTCTTCACTGGCTTCATACTCTTCGCCAGTAATTTCCTTGTATTCTTCCGCTGTGATGCCCTTGCCTGCTCTTTTCTTATTCAGCGCAACCCAGCCTTTCAAGGTGTCCTTCGTGATATAGTCCTTGTCCCATTTATCCTTCAGGGTGTCGAACTTCTTACTGTGTACCTTTTCGGTTGTTTCTGTGACTGTTTCAGTCGTCTTTGTTTCTGCCATGTCTTATTCCTCCATCATTTCCTGCATCATTGCCATGTTCATTTCGATTGCTGACATTGACTGCATGATCATCTTTGTTGCTGGACTTTCAAGTTCTGCCTGAAGTCTTGCATATTCTTCCTGTGTCATAGTTCTTTCGCTGTACACATAGACAGTGCGGTCTTCCTCTCCGTCAATGCCCTTCCTGATCTTCTCTGCGATGCTCTTTCGCTGATAGACCACTGTCGGACTTGATGTCGTGTCCCACTCTGTCGGCTTGTCCATGCTTTCTGACTGATACCATTCTGACATCATTGTTCTTCACTCCTTTCTTTGAATGCTTGCTGACTATTCTTTTCAGTTTCTTTATATTGACATATGGTTTTATGTGATCTTCATAAAATCCATAAGTGTCCGTGTGTGTATACCAGCCCATTGATGACAGCATTGCTGAAGCATCGTACCAGTTTATTTTCTCTTTCTTTGAAAGTTTATGCGCCTTCTTCGTGCTTCGCTTCAGGATTGACTTGCGAAGTGTTGTGCGGTTGTAATGAAATACAAATCCCATGAAGTCAAGTGCGCGTCCTCTGGTCTTCGGTTTCTCTTTTCCTGTCCTTTTGTCAATGACTGGCGGTGCTTTCCTGTCGGGATATTCAAAACGAAACACTTGCCAGTTGCATTTGATTTTCTGGTGCATTTCGTTCTTCAGATACGCTTCCATTGTTTCTTCCAGCCTGTGAAGTTTCTTCTTGTTCCTGCCAGTTGCAACAATGTCATCTGCATATCGTATATAATGATCAACGCCGCCCAACTCTTTCCAGTCTTCAATAACCTTGTGATCGAATGTTTTAAAATTCAGCTGTGTGAACCATTGCGAAGTCACAAACCCAAGCGGAAGCCCTGACAAAAATTCTGCATCTTGCCACTGTTCGTCCTTGATCCATCTGTCGTCAAATTCAGGCGGTTTCAGTGTTGCTTCATGCTCCATGACTGTGCAACATAACCTGACGAACTTTTCGTCTTTTATGACATGCTTCAGCTTTTCTTCTATCACATGAATGTCTTCTGTATCGAAGCAGTGTCGGACATCTGCCTTCAGGATATAGAACTTCTTTCCTTTATAGCCTTTTATCCACTTTTCAACTTGTTTCTTTCCGCTGTGACAACCTCTGTTCGGTATGCTTCCCAGTGCGTGTTCATACAGTCCATGAAGCACGATCGGCTGAAGCTGTTTTATGATGCAGTGATGCACGACCTGTTCATACTGAAATTCAGGCTTTATGATCTCCCTGACCTTTCCGCAGCTATATTCGTTTATCAGCATCTTTTTATGTTCTGGCGGTTGATATGTTTCTTCTTCCAGCATTTTCTGAAGTGCTTTCACATGTTCCTGAAGACATTGCGGTTCAGGTCTGTCGTTTCCGACTTCCCTTTCTTCCTTCAGCAATTCTTCAAATATATGTTTATATGTCTTCATTCAAAAGGTTTCCTTCTTAACACCTGTTGCACGTTCGCGGCTTTCGCCCTACTAGCACAACCCTTTCTTCGGTTTAACTTTCGCCAAGTGGCGCGGAATATCGTGTGCATTAGGTTATTGTCCCATGATTGTTAAGAGTGAGAGCCGCCGATGTTCCAATTCGCATTCGAAGCAGTGTTGTTCAAGTTGACGTAAGCACCGCAGTTCGCGCCGTTGTTGGTGTTACCACCGACAAGCGCGACCGCAAGGCAGAAGCATCGGAAGGCGCACACAATATCCCTATTATTTAATTTTTCTTTTTACTTACACTTCAAGGGGGATTGCTCCCCCTGTCCCCCTGTGCGGCTATGCCGCCAAAGGTTCTTCGCAAGAAGGCGAGCCGCCGACGCTCCAAGACGCAGCCGAAGCAGCGATGTTCAAGTTGACGTAAGCACCGCAGCACGCGCCGACGTTGGTGTTACCACCGACAAGCGCGACCGCAACAATCGTCACGTTGATCCAGTAATAGCAACAACGATATGTCGAAGCACTGCCGCCGACAGATTTGACAAATCGTCCATAGCGCGTCATCAATGTGTCTTTCTGCCATCCTTCTGTCTTGCACGCTGTTCCGACTTTTATGTAGTCTTTCCCTGTCAGGTTATAAGGCGGCGACATCTTCACTTTGATTGTTCCGTTATCGCATATATAGCCCACAAGTCTGTCCCAGCGGTTTCCCCATAGTTTTTCGCAATAGAACGCTTTGACCTCATGCGTTCCGTCATTATATCCGAAGAACTGTCCTTTTGTGTCCAATGTTCCTGTCACAACTTTTCCGTAGTCTTTTGATGAATCATTGACATATGTGCTGCATACGCCCTGACCGAACTTCGCCTGAAAGTTTTCAGACTTACTGATCAATGTCAGAAGGCTTTCGATCAGGTTTCTTCTGCTCCATGAAATGATCGTCCAGCCTGTTCCGTTTGCTGCTGCTCTGCTGATCTCTGTTTGTGCGTTTGTGTTGCAGTCCAGTTTCTTTCCTGACAAGCTGCGAAGTTTCGCGCCGTCATAGCTGCCGCCGTACATAGGCATGTACATATGATCTGCAACGCTTCCATCTTCTCTTGTGTATGCGTCTGCGTTGTAGTTGCTGTCAACTCTTGTGTCAGATACGATGATATATTCATAGTTTCCGACTTCGTACTGACACAGCCACATCAAAGGAAATTCAGACATCGCATTCAGTGTCGTTGATGCGTCCCCGACATCGGATGCAGTGCCATCCAGCTTCTTTGAATGGTCTGTGTGGTTTAATTCATACGCGACTGTTCTGTCTGCCTTCAGCATGACTGGTCTGTTCTGTTTAATAAAGAACACTTCGCCCCATGAACCGAAGTCAAATGATCCGTCTGTGAAGTTCATCTTTGCTGGCGTGAATCCTGCTGCATCATACAGATATGTGATGCGCGTGTCAGGATTGCTATCAGCCTTGTTGATCTTGATTCCATATCGCTTGACATTGCTGAATTTTCCATCTTTGTCCTGAAGCTGTGCCAGTATGCCAGTAGTGTCAGCTTTTACCGCGTCAAGCGTTTCTTTGTCTGCTACATAAAGCCTTGCCATTTCTTTTTCCTCCTGTTATGTTGTTTCTTCCAAGTACACAAGCCCTGCTTCAACGCCGATTGTGTACTTCTTCCCTGTTGCAGAATCCGACATTGAATTGATCCCCTTCTGGATGTCCTTGCAAGCTGCCGCGCCTGCCTGTGCTGCTGCTGCCTGCTGCTGTGCCGACTGTGCTGCTGCGTTTGCTGCTGATGTCGCCTGCTGCATGTTTACGTTGAAGTTGCTGATCTCCGAATAAATCTTTGCAAGGTTTTCTGTGTCAACAACTGGCTGAAGGTCAAGAAACTTATCTTTTCCGTTTCCAATTCGCAAGATGTACTTTCCTGATGCAGTTTCTTCAACGCCCCATTCATTCACTTCAAGGATGCGTCCTGAAGCCTTCCAGTTCGCTGTCGTGTCCTTCTTTGGTTTGACTGTCCATGTTGCCATTGTGTTTCCTCCTTCCTACACTGTGCCTGCGTCTGCTTCACATTCCTCTGTTGTGAATGCTGTGCCGCCATCGCAAGTCATCGGATCAATGCTGATCGCTGTGCCGCCGTCAATCGTGCTTCCGACTGCTCCCTTGATGTCCAGCATCTTTTCATACATTTTTTGCAATTCTTCCTGTGACTTGTATGTTTCTTCAGCGCGTGCCGCTGCCGTGTTTGCTTTTCCTGCTGCTGTATTCGCTGAAGAAGCAGCATTGTTCGCCGCCCCTGTCGCTTCCTGCATGATCTGAAGCTGCTGTTGTCTTGCCGTTTCCGCTGTTTCCCTGTCCTTTTCACTTTTGTTTCTTCGGGCTTCAGCATTTATCCTGTCAACCTCTGCCGATGCTCTGGCAGCTTCAGCAACCTTCATCGCAGCTTCTACCGACAAAATATCCTGTTTTGTTTGAACTATATTGTCGATGTACCGCTGCACTTTGTTTTCAAGTGCCGTGATCTCGTTGCAGCTTTCAATCGCAGCATCATTCCTGTTTGTTTCTTCGATCTCGATTGTGAACGCCTGTGAAGATAACACATACACGTTCTGCGCGTCCCTGATCTCAATGTCGCAGTGCGCTGTTCCTGCTGCTGCAAGTGCCTGATTTGTCAGTTCGACCATGACTTTGTTGTCCGTCACTTTGCATTCGTTATAGCAGAAGTGTTTGTCAGGCTTCTTGATATTTGCGATCGCAATGTACCCTGTCGGGATCGTGAATACCTTGCCATTATTCGTCAGCGCGATCCTGATGAATCGTGTGCGCTTGTCGCCCTGCTTCGCAGATGCCATATACAAGCGTTCATCGCCTGTCAGTTCCAGTGTTATGTCAGTTATTAGCTGCATTTGTTCTGTCGCCATTGTCGTCCCCTCCTTCCTGATCTGTGTCAGGTTCGGTCTTCAATGTTTTCTTTGCTGCTGCCTGTGCCTTTTCAAGTTCTTCTTTCAGTTTCTTGATTTCCTGATGTGCTTCGTTCATATCCCTGTTGTATGCATTCAGCAGTTCTGTCTTCGCCTGCGATTTGATTTCTTGCAGTGCGTCAGCAAGCACGCCTTCAATGGCTGTTGCTGACAGTCCGTGGACTGTGCTTGCTGTCACGATCGCGTCTGTGATTTCTCCTTTCGCACATGCAATTCTTTGTTCGATCGGTTTCATGCTTTATCCTCCTGTCAGCCTTCCAGTGTTGCTTCCTGATATGCAAGGATCAAGTCAAGTTTTGAATCCATCTGTGCAAGAAGCGTGTTCTTTGTTACGTTTTGTGTTTCTGTTGTGTTTTCTTCTTCGATTCCTTTTTCGCCTTCAGGCATGTCAAGGATCATTTCATGTACTTCTGTTTTTGTATCTTCTTCGATGATAATATTTTCACTCATTATATGTTTGAACTCCCTTGTGGAACGGCTGTGATCATTCCGTTTCTTACACTGATTGATGATGTCGTCCAGCCGATTGAACCATTTCCATTGTCGTGAATTTCTGTGATTATCGGGATACTTTTTCCGTCTGCCACTCCGTAGCCATTCGCGTTGCAGTCGTGAAGATCGACATTGTACAAGTCAAACCAGTGTCCATAAAAGTCGCAGCCAAGATGGATGCCGTACTGGTCATATATACTATTCGCGCGTGAGAAGCACAACATTGTTGTGTATGATCCTGTGTCCTGTGATTTCATCTGCGCAAATGCCATGTATTTTCCCTGATAGTCCAGATCGAATATAAGCCCTTTGTGCGCGTTGTTCCCCGACCACTGGTTTGTTCCAATCTTTCCGACATAATATCCATCGCGATAGAAGTGATTTCCCTGTTCGTCAAATACAGCCCTTTTCTGTGATGTTGAAACTTCGCCGTTGTAGATCGCCAGCTGTCCTGCTTCCAGCTGTATATATTTGCTGTTGCCATTCCAAGCGACACGCACGTTGTACGCGTTCTGTGTGATCTTCGTGCCGAACTCCGAACTATTGACCTTCTTTTTAACTTCTGTCGTGATGCTGTCTGCCTGCACCTTGATAGCCGCATTCATTTCTTCTGTTGTGGAATACTCTGTCAACTTTTCATCTGTCAGATCGTTTGCACTCTTGATCTTCTCTGTGACTGTCGTCTTCGTTTCATAGGTCTTTGAAACTGAAAGATCAATTTCTTCCGCTTTCAGGTTGATTGCAGCCTGCATCTGTTCTGTCGTGCTGTATTCTGTCAACTTTTCATCTGTCAGATCGTTTGCACTCTTGATCTTCTGATCGACAATGGTTTTCGTTTCGTAGGTCTTTGACACGCCCAGTTCGATTTCTTCCTTCGATGCTGTTATGTGTGTTTCAACCTCTGTCTTCGTGTAATAGCTATCTTCAAGAACTTTCTTCGCGCTACTGTTAGCAATCTTGATTGCTTCTGACTTCGCCTGATCTGTTGCTTCCTGCTGTACTTCAGCGAATGTCTTTGTTGCATTCGACAGTTCGACAGTGTTGTTCTGTGGTGTTTCAGGATATTCCGTCAGCTTCACAATTCGCTGTTTTTCCTTTGTGCGTGTCTTCCTGCTAATCATCCAGACTGTGTCGCCTATGTCATAATCAAACACGCTGCTGTATTTCTCTGACTGTCTTGCAAGGTCAATCACATCTGCTGCATAGGCGACATACGGCTTCGACATTTCGTCCAGTTTCGCGATGCCGTCTTCTATCAGGCTTGTCGTGTTCGTGTATCGCTCATCGCTCCACACATATGTCTTGATCTTGCTGCTGTACTGATAATTTTCAAGATATGGCTTTCCTAGCCATTCAATTCCGATTCCGTCTTTTCCTAAAGGGATCAGGCGTGTATAAAAATCGTATGTGTCGGAAGTCACTGTCAGTTTCTTCAGATTCAGTCCTCCGATGAAGTATCGTCCGCGGTCTGATCCAATCTGTTCGTATATGTCGATTGTCTTTGTCAGGCTGTTGATCTTGCATTCTGCACGATATGTTGACAAACAGTCCTGAAGGACTTTCCATGCGTTCGTTTCTTCATCCTTGTTGATTGTCCTTTTCTTTGCGATCTGGCACACGCCAACCTTCCAGCCTGTTCCTTCAAAGGCAAATTCAAGACACGCCCTGATCGTCTGTTCCTTGCTTTCAAAGCCATAAGGAAAGACCGCGCCTTCCAGTTCTTCGACATTCAGCTGCGCTGTGTATTCGTTGAACTGCGTGCCTGTCTTTCTCTTTCTGATGACATATTCGTCTTCTTTCGTCCTGATGTAGTATTCTTCTTTCAGAAGGTCAACTTGCTTGCCGTCCGAAGGATATTTGAAAGTCAATTCCTTGTCGCCTGAATCAAGTGTCTTCACGATCTTTCTATCTTTGAAGCCCTTCAGGATTCCGACACGTTCTTTTTTGTCATTAAAAATCTGCATCTGTCATCCTCCTAAATCCACATAGGCTTGTACCTGATCCGAACGACTGCGTCTGCACTGGAAAACTTCAAGACTGTCTGCGTCTGCGTGATTGCTGGAAACTTCCACAAGTCAACGCTGGCGAATGCGTCTGCACCATTGTTCGTGATGCGTCCTTCTTCGCCGTCAATGATGATTGTCTGTCCTGCTGCCAGCTGCTCCACGATGATGTCATCTTCAAAACCGCTGATCTTGTAATTCTTCAATGCTTTCTTCGCATACACTTCAATGATTGCTGGTGCTTTTCGTGTCCCTTGTCGGTCAATCGTTGTCTGTGTGATTCCGTCATATTCCAGCTTTAGTTCATCGTCAAAAAAATAGCCTTCCAGCGTGATGTTCAGCTTGTATCTGGTTTTCACTTTCATTTTTGAATAGTCACTGCTTGCTGTGTATGCCTTGAACTTTCCTTTGTAGCCATCGACTTCAACAACGCTTGACTTCGTGAAATTTTCCAAAAATGCCGACATCGACCTGATCAGGCTGTTTCTATCCTTGCCCCTGAAGTACATGCACAACTTCAGCTGTCCCAGTTCCATATCTGTTTCAAATTCTGTCGGAAGAAATGCGCCTGTTACAATCTCATAATCGACAGCAAGCGAAGGTGGCAGCACTTCGGCTGTCAGCTGCTTCGCGTTGTATTTTCTTGCGTCAATGCCATTCACTTTCATGCTGCCTTACCTTCCTTTCCTTTTATCTTCCACAAGCTGTTCATCCACTTTCGTGTATGTCTTGCTTGCCACTTCTTCGCCGTCAATGTATGTATGATTTTCAACCTTCACATTCGTTCCTGACTCTATATTCTTCAGCTTTTCATCAAGTATTGAGTTCAATTCCTGATAGAATGGTTTTAGCGGAAGAATAGCTTCGCCGCCTGTTTCTGGTTCGCCGCCAGCAAGCAGCTTGTTTCCGTTCATTCCGAAGATCATTGAATCGTTCATAATACCGCCGTTTTTGTACCAGTCTATTGAAAAGTGTGGTACTGATGGAGGATTCAGGCTGAAGCTTCCTGTGATCTTCGGGTGTGGTAATTTCAGTTTTGGAAGTGACCATGTGAAGTTGAATTTCGACTTGATCGCTTCGATTGCATTGTGTACAGCGTTTTTCGCAGCGTTGATCGGTGTTGTTATTGCGTTCTTGATTGCATTCCAGACCGATGTTGCTGTTGATTTTATGCTGTTGAACACGTTGCTGACTGTTGATTTTAATGTGTTGAACACGTTGCTGACTGTGTTCTTGATGCTGTTCACAACATTGCTGATCGTGCTGCTGATGCTGTTCCAGATTGATGTCACTGTTGACTTCACGCTGTTGAATATGTTGCTGACTGTCGTCTTGACCGCATTGAACACATTCGTGATCGTGTTCTTGATGCTGTTCACAACATTTGAAACTGTCGTGCTGATTGCTGTCCACACTGTCGTGAATACACCGCTGACCGCGTTCCATACTGTCGTGATAATATTTTGGATCGTCTGCAATGTCGTCTGTATCTTCGTGCTGATCGTGTTCCAGACATTCGACACTGTCGTGCTGATTGCTGTCCATGCTGTTGTTACTGCGTTCTTTATTCCGTCAAGTATGCCTGTGAAGAACGATACAATGCCGTTCCAGATGTTTTCAAAGGTTGTCTTGATGCTATTCCATACTTCATCCCATGAAGTACCAAATAAGCCCAGAAAAGCGTCAGCAACGCCCTTGATTGTGTTCAGAATATTGCTGATATATTCCTTCAGCCCATTCCATACGCTTTCAAATATTCCTTTTACTGCGTCCCAAGCCCCTGACCAGTCGCCTGTGAATAACGACACGAACAAATCAAACACGCCTGTGATCACATTCAGCGTTGTTTCAATGACATTTGCGATATTATTGAACACGCCTTCGATGATCGGTGCTAACAAATTGCAGAAGCCTTCCCAGATTGCCTTGACCACTTCCCCGAAGTTTTCAAAATCAAAGCCCAGCGAATTAAGCTTGTCAGTGATGTGCTGTCCGAACTCTGTGAACACTGTTTTGATTCTGTCCCAGATTTCCGTGATCTTGTTCCTGAAGTCTTCGTTCGTGTTCCACAGCGTCACTATGACTGCCGTGATTGCTGCGATCGCAGCGACCGCAATTCCGACTGGCGATGTGATCGCCGCAAGCGCGCCTTTCAGGACAGCCATGCCGCCTGTTGCTCCTGACGCTGTTGTTCCCATTGCCGCCAGCTTGCCAACAACTTTTCCGATCCCTGATGATAGCTGTCCAGATACGCTGATAGCTTTTCCGACTATCGTCAGCAAAGGACCGATCGCAGCCACAACGCCTGCAATTTTCAGGATCGTTTCTTGCTGCTGTGGGCTTAATGCTGCGAACTTGTCTGCAAGTTCTCCAATCTTCGCCACTGCCTTTTCCATGAATGGAAGCAGTGCATTTCCCACAGTTATTCCAATATCTTCCAGCTTCGACTTCAGCTGTGTCAGTCTTCCCAGCAAATTGTCCTGCATTGTTGCCGCCATGTCTGATGCAGTGCCGTCACAATTCTGTAATGCTTCAGCATAGTCACTGAAGGACATTCCGCTTGCAATCGCTTCATCTGACAAGCCAGACATGATTGTTTGCAATGCTGAAAACTGGTTCGTTCCTGCGATTGTCTTTGCAAGGTTCGCTTGCTGTTCGTCTGTCAGGTTATTCCATACGCCGCGCACTCCTGTCAGTATGCTTGACAGGCTGTTCATGTTGCTCTGCGCATCGTACACTTCAACACCATACTTCGCCAGTTCGGTTGCACAGCCTTTTGTATCTGTCGCAAGTCTTGTCATAATAGCGTTCAGGGCTGTTCCTGCTTCGCCGCCTTTAACGCCAGCGTTCGCCATTGTCATCAAGACTGCTGTTGTTTCTTCCACCGAATATCCCATTGAAGCAGCTGTCGCAGCGCAGTTTTTATATGCTTCTCCAAGTGCTTCGGTTGTTGTGTTTGAATGGCTCATTGCATAAGCCATTTCGTCTGCGAATTTTCCTGCGTCCTTTGCCGATAGCCCGAACGCTGTCAGATAGTCTGTGACGATGTCTGAAGCTGTTCCCAAGTCCATCGCGGATGCTGCTGCCAGATTCAAGATGCCGCCAATGCCTTCCAGCATGTCATCCGTCTTCCAGCCTGCAAGTGCCATATATTCAAACGCTTCGCCTGCTTCGGTTGCTGAATACTTTGTATCACGCCCCCACTGACGCGCTGATTCTGTCAGCTTGTCAGTTTCTTCTGCTGTTGCTCCGCTGATTGCCTGCACTTTTGACATCTGCTGTTCAAAGTTTGCTGCAACTGTTACCGATGCCGCTGCCACGCCGCCGATCGCGGTTGTGACCTTCATCATGTGCTGTCCTGCTGTTTGCACTGCCTGTCCGACTTTTCCAGCCTTTTCCGCGTATTCATCGAACTTCTGGCGCGCAAGTTCCGCATTGACATCACGAAGCTGCACTTCCATGTTCGCAAGGTCAGCTTCAGCCTGTGTGACTGCTGCCCCCTGCTTCTTGACTGCTGCTTCATACTTTGTTGTTTGTGCTTCGGTTGTTGCCAGCTGCTTTTCCGCTTTGTCCAGTTCTGTTTTTAATTTCTTTGTTTCTTCTGAATTTTCGCCAGTCGCTTCCTTGCTTTCCTCATAGGCTCTTGACAGTTCTGCGACTTTTGTCTTCAGTTCTTCGCTTTTTTTCTTGTTGTTGTCCAGTCGTGTTGTCAGTGTTTCATAATGTGTTTTACAATCCGCGACTTTCGTCTTCTGGACATTCATTTTCTGTGTAAGTTCGCTGATCTTCGCCTTTAACGCGTCAGATTTCGTGCCGTACAGTTTGGCGTTTGCAGCAGCAAGACTGTACTGTGACGACAGTTCTTTCATGCTTGCGACCGCCGCTTTCATCGCCGACTGATATTCTGACATTGAAGCACCGATCTTGATTGATGCCTGCGCCATATATGCACGTTCCTTTCATCACTTTTCGTTGATGGTCTTGATCTCGAACGCCACATGATCCAAAAGGCTCATAATATCCGACTTCATAACATTTGAAAGTGAATCGTTCAGCCCTTTTATACACAGCTTTACAACCCTGTCCACATTGTCGCGGCACACTTTCCAGATGTTTTCATCGTCCAGCTGCTTTTCAGCTTCGTTGTAGCCGTTTTCTTCGTCATAATCATCGAATGCTGACTTCTCCTGTTCGACTTCATCTGGTCTGTTTGGGTTTAATTCAAGGAACTTCGGTGTGATGATGTCCTGCATCACAAAATGAATCATCTTTGCTGTTGCCAGCTGTTCTGCGACATCTGCCTTCAGCACTTCCCTTTCAGATATGCCGAATATCATTTTCATAATTGCTGCATTGAATTGAAACGCAGATGCAACATCATCGCCGTTGTTCTTTTCCATAAGTTCTGTATATGCTCTGTACTTTTCAACCGATACTGACGCGCATATATATTCTTTTTCATTGCACGTCAGCGTCAGTTCGGGTATTATTTGCCACTTGTAAAATTTTTTTGTAGCTTCTCAACCTTTCCGTTGACTTCATCGCCCAGCGATTCTTCGATCAGTGCAAATTCCATGATGATTGCTGCAACTCCCAGTCCTGTTTCCTTGTCCTTCAACTCGTCAACAGTGAACTGGTTGCCGTAAACCATGCAAATGCAGTCCAGCATCTTTCGGAACTGTTCTGCGGTGTAAAGTCCGCTTTTCTTTTCAGTTCCCATGATGTCGTCCCTAACCTCCAAATATTCCATATAGGTGTCAACGTCCATCTTTGGCATTTCATATTCTTTGCCGTTTATAATTAACTTTCTTTTCATTGTGTTTGCCCTCCTATTGTTCTTTTACGCCGCTTCTGTTGGCTCTTGTACCTTTCCGAACCAGTTTTTGATTGCTGCTGCTGCGTCCGTGTGTTCTGTCAGAAGGTTGCTTTCGTCAACCTGTGTTTCAAAGTTTCCATCACATGCGCGTTCGTAGAAACTGCCCTTCAGCGTTGCTGTCTGTGTTGCGACCTTGTCTTCCTGTGTCTGATAGTTGTCGTCATATCCCTGACCGAATGTTCCGACATAAAGCCATACAAATTCATACTTGCCATTCAGCTTCTTTGCTCTATATCCGACAGCGACTTCAGGTGCTTTGTCGTCCTTGTTTTTCACAAGCCAGCCATTCTTGTATAAATGACCGAACAACATTGCTTTGTCCTGCGGTGCAAGCGAATTGACTTCAAACTCCACGTCTGTTCCTTCGTAGGTTTCAACTGTGTCCTCCACTCCATCATCGCTGTAAATCTTTTCAACGCTGAATTTATCAGACACTTTTCCTGAAATAGCACGCGCAAGTTTGACTGGTGTGCCTGCTGCGTATGCTGTCGCATCGTTCTGTGTTACTGGTGCGACATAAATGTCACGAAACGACTTTGTTCTTGATCTGATGATCTGCTTTCCTGCTTCACTCATTCTTCTTCGTCCTCCTGTTCTGCTTCTTCTGCCGCCATGAATCTTGCGGCATTCATAAATATTTTTGTATCTGTTTCAAGATTGTCATTTGCGCCCATGAATGCGAATCCTGCCTTTTTCATAAGTCGCCTGATTCTCTTTTTTAACCTGATTTGATCTGTACTTGACCAGATGCACACTTGCACTGCTGCAATCTCGACTTCTTCGTCATCGTCCGAATGTTCGCCGCCGTAGTCCCCCAGATTCCACACAGTCACATGCAGTCCCTTGATGTCTGCGTCATACCAGCCCTGCTGTACTGTGATTCCTTCTGCTTCCAGCACTTCAAGCGCATCCAGTGTCTTCTTCACAATGTCCATGTGTCATCCTCCCAGCTTTTCATTCAATAACTTCTGATATTCCTGATCTGCTATCGTGTCCCACTGTCCGCGGCATTCTTCCATTGTGTTGTAAAGGAAGTCTTGTGGGGGCTGTTTCGTTGTCCCCCATTCCACAAACTTCATGTAAAACCAGTTTTCTGCATCGCCCAGAAGTGTCCAGCCGACTTCGCCGCCCTTTGTTGTCACTTTCGTGGGGATATTATCCGCAGCATGTCCAGAAGGTCTGTACCCCTTCTTTCCTGACTTTGAATTGTCTGCCGACCTTGCCATAACTGTCTTCATTCGTGGTTCGGTATAATCAACAGAACGCTGGAATATCTGCTTGTTTGTTTTTCTGATTTCCGAATCGCTTGCAAGTGTTTCAAGTTTGTTTTGAAGTTCTTTCAGCCCTTCAAATTCAAAAGTCACTTTCATGCTGTTTCCTTCCCTGTGTCAGAATCTGACACATTTATGTGACGCGGTTCGCCTTCAGCTGTACATATTGCTTGTCGTTCTGTCTGAAGTCCCTTGCAAAAATGTTGTACTTTTCGCCTTCGTACTCCACGAAGTAGTCCTTCAAGTGTGCTGCAATCTCTTTGACCTTCTTGCAATACCTGACATTATCGAACACGATCGCGTCTTCCAGCCTGATTTCTATTGCCCTGTACAGTTCTTTTCCGTAAAGGCTGCCGATCTCGCACCAGCATTCGTGATACAAGATCGGTTCTGTTTCCACTCGCCTTCCATCAACTTTTCCGTACTGGTATTTGTATATTTTGATTCTTGCGCTTGACATATCACTTCAACCTTTCTTTCAACATCATCGACTGCACCGCGAATCTGACTTTGTCGTCTGTTGGTGCTGTTCTGTCCCTGTTGTCGTAGGCTTCTTTGACATACATGCAGATCAATAACTTCTGGCGGTTCGTGAGTGCTTCAGGATTGAAGTCTTTGATCAGGTCTGTCATTTCTTCCAGCACTGCTGCATAAATCAGTTTGATCACTTCATCGTCATCGTCATAGTCGATACGACAATATGCTTTCAGTTCTTCCAGTTCCATGTCTTTTCCTCCTCTCCTGAAGCCTGCTGCCATTAACCAGCAACAGGAACTGTGATTTCTCCCTTGATGACTGCTTCTTCATCAAATGCCTGCACATCGAATCTGTCACGCACCTTGATTCCTGTCTGGTCTTTCGCCCATAAGTCGCCAGCTTCGGTTGAAAGTTCGATGCTGATCTTCTCTCGGTCAAATAAAGTGATTGCTTCCTTCAAATCGCCCATGTAGATCGGGTATTTGTACGCTGACACGTTGCTTCCGTCTGACTTAACTTCCACATTCTTCAACACTTTGTTGCTGACTTTCTTGATCGGATATACACCGAAAAGAAGCATCTTTGACTTGTCTGTCACATCATGCTGCAAAATGTAGTCGCCACGCTCGTCCTTGATCTTGTCAAGGTAGTTGAAGCCTGACTGGTTTGTCAGAACGATTGAAGAAGATGCAATCGCTGGATCAAGTGTCACATTGAAGGCATCCTTCAAGTCGTCATATCCGCTGATTGCCACTTCTTTTCCTGTTGTGATTTCTGCAAGTTTCTTCAAAATTGCAGCGTTTCTTGTGGCTCTTGACTTCTTCGCGATCCACTTATTCAGGAAGCCCAGAATATTTTCTGCTGTGTCCTGCAAAAGTTCCCTTGTAACTTTTAAGATGCCGCCCTTTTTCTTGATCTTGTACTTGATCTGTTTTAACTTCGGCGTTTCTTCCTCTCCGAACTCTTCGCCTTCGTCAACATCGTCCCATGGTGTCGAATCTGCATCGACTTCAAACACTCTGCTTCCTGACAATGTGCTGACAGGCTCAACATTGACATACTGTTCAAGGTCATCGTCTGTTCTTCTCAACTCATGGATGTCTGTCTGAATATCCTGCGGTACAGTGAAGCCGCCGTCATCGTCTGACTTCTCTGACATTGCGTCCATGATCTTCTGATCCTTTTCATTCAGTTTTGTCTTGCGCATTCCGCAGACAATACGATTGACAAACGCGCGCGCGATGTCTTTCTTGGAAGGTGCTTTGTCCTTACCTTCAGCCTTTGTTGCTTCGTCCTTGTCAATCTGGTCTTTGATGTCCTCGTCCTCGTCATCCTCTAAGTCCATAAGGATGTTGAAACGATCCTGCATGTCCACAAGTTCTGCTTTCGCTTCCTTTGCTTCCTTTGTCTTTCCCTCATTCACAAGGGATTTGATCGCGTTCTTCTTGTCATTGATTTTCTTCAGTAACGCTCTTGCTTCTTTGCTCATTGTTTTTCCTCCGTTTTCTTAAATTCCATACATGTACAGATCGCCCAGAATTTCTTCTGTTTCGTCTGCCTGCTGCTGTCTTGCTTCGATGTCTTCAGCTGTTTCAGTCTTCATTCCTGCTGGCGCATGTTTGAATCTGTCTATCATGTAGCCGACACATGCTGCGACTGCTTCCGCTGATTCATCCACTTTGATGTTGAAATAGTCTGAAGCGCGACACTCTGATGCTTCGCTTTCTGACATCCATGTTTCTGCATTGATCAGTTCTTCAAGCTGGTCTGCTGTCACGCCTTCCTTTGCTTTTGTCATGTAGATGTCTGTGATCATCTGCTGACAGCTGTCAAGCTGGCTTATAACCGCCGCGAAGTCGTCTGCATTGCCCCACGCCATTGTCAGCGGCTTGTGAATCATGATCTGTGCGCCTGTTGACACAACAATGTCATCGCACGCCATAAGGATCACGGATGCGATTGACGCTGCAATTCCGTCCACAATGCCTGTGATATGTCCTTTGTGGCGTTTCAAAATGTTGTATATGCCAATTCCTGCGAATACATCGCCGCCACAGCTGTTGAAGTACACTGTCAGTTCTGCATTGTTGTCAATGCCGTTCAGAAAGTCTGTGATGTCCTGTGGACAGGTGTCTTCTGATGTCCACTTGTCCCACGTCGAAGATACAATGTCGCCGTAGATGTACAGTTCAACGCCGCCTGCTGCCGCGTCTTTTATCTGCATGAAGCCGACATTTTCAATCGTTCTTTTCGCTCGATTTCTTCTTGTGAAGTTCATTTTCTTCGCCATCGTCTTCCCCTCCTTCCTGATCGGTGTCAGGTTCATTCGTTTCGGCTGTTTCCTGCTCCTGTTCATCCTGATCCGTATTTTCGCCGCCTTCTGTGTTTGGCTCATTTATAGGATTGTCAGGATCGCTGTCTTCTTCAGTGTCCTGTTCTTCAGCTTTGTCATACGCCGCCCCGACTTTCGTCAGTGGCACATAAGTTCCATTGACAATCAGTACATCGCCGCCTTCCATGTCCATCAAATCAAGTTTTCTTCTGGCTTCGTTTACTGTTTCAATGCCGTTGTTGATTCCTTCCTTCAGAATCTCCATTTGTGTCTTGCTGTCGGTACGAAGCAGCACTTTTTCATTCATTTTGAAGTACAGCCCTTCTTCCACTTCGTCATCCGATAATAGCTTGTAGTTCACTTCTTCTTCGTACTGCTTCAGCACAAAAAGCATCGTGTCCACATAGAATGACAGCTGCTGCATTTCTGAATTGCTGTATGATGATTTTTCATAATCATTGATCTGGTTTGGTTTAATTCCGAACGCTGCTGCGATCTGAAGTGCTGAATACTTTTTCAACTCAACAAACTGTGAATCTGTCAGCTTAATGTCCAGCGGTGTCAGCTTCATCCCCAGCGGCACAGGAAGAATCTTGCCTGTGTTCTGGCTTCCTGCTCCGAAGCGTTCAAAAGTCTGTCGCAGCTTTGTGGCTGCATCTTCATTCAGTTCGCCTGTGTATTCCAGCACCGCTTTTGCTGTCAATCCGTTTTTATATAGGTTGTTCAGGAAGCGTTGTGATTCAATCACGCCTTCGACTGTCTGCTTCAGGATGTATTGCACTGGAAGCCCGACTATTCCGTTCAGGCAATGCGAAGTCTTGAAGTGCAAGACATCTTCTGTCCTGAATATGTATTGTTCGCCCGAATATTCATCGCTGTACATATACCAGATTTTTCCCTTGCCTGCGAAAATGCCTTTGTCGTCAATAATGATCTGCACCCTGTCTGACGGCATGATCCACATGTCCAGTGCTTTGTATTCGCCGCCGTATTTCTTACGCTTGAACTTCCTGCGTACATAGACATATGCGTTCCCATAATGGTTTCTGTTCATTTCCACGGCGTTCCAGAAGGTTGTCGGTGTCATAAAAGGGTTCGGACGTTGCTTCATAAGCCTTGCAATGTCGTTGTCTATCGGCTCACTGATGCCCTTGTTTGTCTTCTGGTAAAGTTTCCACGGCATTTTTGCGACTGTTTCTGACATCATTTTCAAACAAGTGAAGTATGTCACGTCTGATGTCGGCTTCTTGCTTTCACTGTCGCGCTTAATTCCAACCCATTCCAGAAAAGATTCATCATTCAGCGTTGCTGTATCTGTTTCAATATTCATTCCGAATGCTTTCATAATTCCTTTGTTCAGTGTTTTCCACATATTCAACCTTGCGCACCTCCCTTCTGTCGCAATTTCTCTGTGCCTACAAACCAAATATCAAGGTATCTGTTGACATCTGGCTTGATTTCGCCCTTCATTGCCATCATCCATGCGTCAATAATTGCATCCACGATGTCAATTCGTTCTGTCGTGTATTCCTTGTCAATCTTGATTTCTCCGAAGCTGTTCGATGTCGTCTTCGCGTTTGCAATAGACCACTTCATTGCTTCGTTTCCGTCATGTTCGACATGTCCTGCTTCCAGTTCCAGTCGGAAGTCCACTGTCGGATCGTTCAATTCTCGCGCTGACTGTTTGACAGCAATGCTGTCAAATCCAAGTGCTTCCAAATCTGTCAGGAATGCGGAAGCATTGTGAGGATCGTAACAAATCCACTGCACATCCAATTCATACAGCTTCACAATCTTCTTCAAGTACGCAATAATGTACTTGTAGTCAGTTTTCACACCGCCCATTGTTTCAGTCACTTCGACCAGTCCTTGTCTGATCCATAGATCATAAGGTACGCGGTCAGTCTTGATGTGTTCTTCAACCCTTCGCTTCGGGATGAAGCTGTGTGCGTGTACGAAGTAGCATTTGTCTTCGCCTTGCATGAATGGGATCACGATTGCGATTGATGTCAAGTCGCCGCCTGATGACAAGTCAAGTCCGACATAAGCCTTCTGACCTCTGAAGTCAGCCAGTGTCTTCTTGACTGCTGCCCTTGTCCAGACATCCATGTCCTTGATATAGACATCATTCGTCCACTGAATCCACATGTTAAGCTGCTTGACGATGAAGTCGCGCAGTGTTGATCCTCCCATTTCCTTCGCCGTTGCAGCAATCGGGATCATGTTCTGCAATGCGTCCCTGTCATATTCCAGAATCGGGTTTGCCTTGATCCAGTTTTCAGGTGTCCACATATCGTCAGATTCATTCATCTGCGCGATGTAAATGAACTGTGAATCATTGCTTGCAACACCCTTCAGGACTTTCACACAGTATTCATACAGCGCAAAACACGGCGATTTCAGGTCAAATCCTGCTGTCGTGATCACGCTGATCAGTGCCGACTTCATTTTCTTGATGCCGCCTTCAAGCAGCTTGTACATCTGATCATCTTTGTGCGCGTGATATTCGTCCACTATTCCCAGATATGGTCTGAATCCATCAATCGACTTCGTGTCGCCTGACAGTGCCTTGATCTTGCTGTGTGTGATCTTGCAGTCGATTGTTGAATTGTGTTCGTGAATCTTGAAGCACTCTGACAAATCGCTGTCGGAATTTATGAACTTCACAATTTCGTTGAAGACAATCATTGCCTGATCTTTCTTTGTGGCTGTACAGTAAACCTGACCATATTTGTACTTGTCAAAATTGCCGTAATAAGCCGCCAAAATACCATTCAGGAATGACTTGCCGTTCTGTCGTCCCAGCTGTATATAACTGGTTCTGAATCGTCTGTGATGTCCGTCTTTAGTTCTCCATCCGTTCAGGCTTCCCAGAATGAAGCACTGGAATGGATATGCCGTCACTGGCTGTTCTTCTTCGCCTTCCGCAATAGTCAGTGTTTCAGCGAAGTCAATGATCCTTTCTGCTTCTTCAACATCAAAGTAATAGCGATATGGCGCAGCTTCAGCCGCTTTCATGTCGTCTATATGTCTTTGACATGCTGCTTTGACCAGATCGCCAGCAACAATCTTGTCCGCAAGGACATCCAGCGCGTATTGTGTAGTTCTATCTGTTGTCATGTGTTCGCCTTATGCGAATTTCGCGAACTTGTTTTCTTTCGGTGTTTCCTTGTCTGCTTTTGGCACTACAAGGCGACAGCGGCTTGACACTGTCAGTCCGAAGTCCGCAGCCCCCTGACGACACTGCTTGAAGTATCTGTCTTGAAGTAGCGCAAGTCTTTCCACTTCTCCGTTCACGACTTCTTTTCTGATCTTCACTGGCTGTCCGTATTCGTCCAGCTGCTTTGTTGCGATCTCAATTTCCACCATGATCGGTTGTCTGTTCAGTTCTTGCGTGACTGCGATGTATTTTTCTTGTGCGATGACCAGTCTTGCAAGTGCATCAACATCAAGGTTCGATATGAGGTCAATCGCACGAAGTTCCTTCACGATTTTCTTGAAGGTTCTTTTCTGTGTCGGCGATAAGTATTGCGGTGCTGTCACTTTGTCCGCAGCCGCTTTCACTTCTGTTCGCTGACGTTCTTCAATTTCTGCTTTTGTCAGGTGTTTTTTGCCTTTTGCTTGTACCAGCGCGATCGGCTGTCGTTGTCCTGCCATTCTTCTGCGACCTCCCTTCTTTGCTGGTTTCCTTGCGGTGTGTCAGAATCTGACACGCACCCTTTTTCGGATGCCCTGATCTGGATTTTCCGTGGGGAGTTTTCTCCACGGAAAAGGGGAAGCGCGACTAAATAAACTTAACCCGATACTTTTTCATACTCCCCCTGTCGCCTTCCAGTGGCGTTCTATCAGGTCATACAACATCTTTTGTGTCGCTTTTTTTGTCTGTTCATCCTTGCTGTACAAGGCTTCAATGATTCCATGGCTGTGATTGCTCAATGGGATCAGATTGGTTGCATCAAGTCGTCTGTTCCAGTCGTCTTCAATAGGTGTGATATGATGCACCATGTCAGCTGTCTGTATTACATGCAGCACATAGAAGGCATATATATCAACGCCATCAAACCGCCTGATTGTTTCGGCTCTTGTCTTCCTCCACTCACTTGATACATAGAAGGCTGCTGTCTTCTTGTTTCTTCGGTGTTTGTTGTATTCCATGTGTCTTGACTGCTGCCCTGCTGCCTTCGCTGCACAGGCTTCACATTCATCTATATTCTGCGGTATTAAAGCCCCACATCTGCACTTGTGAAATAACAAACCCTTGCACCACCTTCCTACTGCTGCATATGCTTCATATAGCCGTCTGTATAGGCTCTATATGCAGCCGCTTATATATGTCCCTTATATACGCCCTATATATGCGCCCCTGTCAGGTATGCCCCTATATAAAGCCTTGTTTTTATGCTTCCTGTGGATGCCCTTATATAAGCACCCACATTCCGCAAATAAGAGGGCAGAAATGCAATAAAAAAGACCGATTCAACACTTCTGTGCTGTTTCGGTCTTTCTGTACAACATTTCACGATACTATTTTACTTTAGGATGTCCCCTATAAAAACCCTCACTTTTCCCACGCTTTTCCCATGCTTTCGTTGTCGTTTCCCTCGAAAAAAGCCTTTTTCAGATCGCCTTTTTTAAATTCCGTTAATTCCGAATAATTTGACAGACATTTTCTTCAAAATCGCCTTGCACCAGTTTGAAGGGCTGTTTTTTCCACAATCAAGCTGATCCGCAATTTCTTCAAAGGTCAGTCCGTCAATATAGTGCATTCTGAACGCTTCATACTTGTACAATGCGCCTTCTTTCCTGCTTTCGGTTTCCAGTTCGGTCAATGCCCTGTCAATGTTAATAATCATCATCGCTGTGACCATTTTCGCTTCCTTGACAGATTTCAGCTTCGCATTTTCGCCCTTCAGGACGCTGTATGCCGCTTCTGTGACTTCTTCTTCCTCCGTAATTGCATTATTGATGTATTTTTTCAAATCTATGTATGATTCCATCAATCTTCGTGTGTTATACAGTGTTTTTTTCTTCTTTGCTCTCTTTTCTTCAATTTTGACTTCAGCAAACGCCTTCCGCACCGCGATCCTGATTGCTTCCGTCATGTCCTGCTGCGTTTCATCGCTATTTTGCACATTGCACACCTTCTTTCTACTTTTTAGGCTTTCGCCTTTCATTCCTTCTGGCTTTTTCAATCGCCTTCGCCCTGATCATCGGCATTCCTTTCATTTTGCGTCTGTTATTGCTGATCAGCTCTTTTCGCAACTGCAATCCTGTCCATTTTGTCTTCCTGAATGCTTCTGTGATTGCTTTCCCTACCTGTTCAAACGCTGGCTTCAACTTTTCAAACGCTTCCGTGATACTCTTTACCATTTTTCTTCCTGTTTCCTGCGCCCACTTTGCTGTCGATTCAAGCAGCACTTCGACTTCTTCTTCAGGAAGTCCGCTGTATTCCGATACAGCTTTGATCGTTTCTTCTTTTGTCCATTCAGGATCAATCTTCAGTCCTCTTGTGACTGCTGCCAGTTTCATCACATCTGCACTGATGTTTCTTTCTGCTTTTGGCTGTTCTGTCGTTTCTTCTGGTTCGGGTTCTTCCACGACTGCTGCCCTGACAGCTTCCTGTCTGTCTTCCGCAATCAATTCCTGTGTGCGTTCTGCAATTTTCTCTGACAGATCGTCTTTTTCTTCCTCCTGTGGCTTCGCACGCTGTCCCACAAGCCTGTTTTTTATCTTTGTTGCATATTCCTTCAGCTTCATGTCTTTCACTCCTTCCTGCGCCTTTATGTAAAAGGCAAATCGTCAACGCCGTCTGGTATGTTCATAAAACCATCGCCGCTGTCTGGTGCTGGCTGTGGTCTTGACTGGTTGTCGCCTGCTGCCGCTTTACTTTCCGCAAACTCGACCGATTCCACAACAACTTCCGTTGTGTAAATCTTGCGACCTTCTTTGTTTGTATAGCTGCCAGTCTGAATGCGTCCTTCAATCACAAACTTTGTTCCCTGCTGTCCGTACTTCTCCATGAACTGTCCTGTCTTTCCGAATGCCACACAGGAAATGAAGTCAGCTGACTGTCCTTCCTGATCTCTCTGGACTCTCCTGTCAACCGCAAGTGTGAAGCGCGATATTGCCATAGGCTCTGCGCCTTCTGTATATCGTGTCTGTACATCCCTTGTCAGTCTTCCCATCAATATGACCTTATTCATTCTTCTTTGCTCCTTTTTGCTCTTTGATTCCTTTGACTGCTGCCTTGATTATCTCTGCAACAATCAGGATGATCAGTGCTATCAGGACTGCAATGAATCCCAACTGCAATATAATCACGATAATTCCACCCAGATTGCTGATCGCCTGTTCAATCCATATACTTCGCATGTTTTTTCTATCTCCTTCGATTCATAATGTCTTCATAAAGTTTCTTGTATGTGTTGCGCTCCGTTTCAAGCCGTATGATGCAATCGTGTTCACTTTCAACCACTGTATCGCCGCTGTGTGATGCCCCCCCCCGATTGATTTTCGACATATTCCTTCGTGTCTGCTCCTGCATCCAGTTTCAATGCGATTTGAAGCGCAATGTCGATCTGCTGCATTTCTCTGTCTGTCACACTTCCGATCCTGTTATTCAATCTTTCAACACTGACTGTTGTCGGCTGTTCGCACAGTGCTTCAGATACCCTTCCAGTCGTTCTGATCGTCACATGCGTTGGCATGTCCTTCTTCGGCTGTGATGTTAGGAACACAACGACCACATCACCGCTGTGTTTGTTCAGGAAGTCAGCTGATACAATGACCGCTGGTCTGTCCTTCCTGATCTCGTTTCCTCTCTGCCCTCTGTTGTTATTGATATAATACACATCGCCGCGTCTGACATCGAACTGCTGCTGTTGTCTTGTGAAATGTTCGTACATGCTTTTTATTCCTCCGTATATTCTCCATATTTTTCCTTCAGCATCTTTGCGCGTGCCTGAATGTCGTCTGCAAGTTCTCTTTCCTTGTCTTTGTAAGTCTGCGCTCTTGTCGGCTTTCTTGCCCTGATTGCGTTCTGGATTGCTGTCTGGTACTGTCTGCGCTTCTGGACTGCTATGCGCTGTACTCTGTCCATAATCGTGATCGTGTAATGTGCGCCGCAGATCGGGCATTCATAATACTGTTCGATCACATCATCCCCATGTTCATCCTGCGTGATCACTTTTTTCTGAATCTCTATCATGTCAGGTGTGAATGCTGCGTTGCATTTGTTACAGATTATTTCATTCATACTGCTTCCCCTTCCTGCAATTAGCTGAATCGCTGAATCTTAATCATTTTCGCTGCAAATCTTCCCAGAAGTTCTTCTTCCTTGCTTTCCTTTTCCTCTTTTGTCATTTCCTTGCGGTTTTCTGCGAAGTCTGCCATTTCATCCAGAACGTCTGCTGCTTCTCTGAATGTTTTCGCCATTTCTCTCACTTCTTTGCTGTCCTGCATCTGCTTTTCCTCCTATGCTCCAAACTCCATTACTGGATTGTCAATATAATCTGCTGCGACTGCTGCCGCCTGTTTGCTGTCTGCGATCAGGTCAGGACATGTCCTGCAATCCTGACCATTTTCTTCGCACTGCTCCTGTTCGTGTTCTGATACATCTTCAAACTGTTTGTCATACCATCTGCAAAATGCCATTGTCCTTCCTCCTGTCCCTCGCTGCCGATCTAAACATCATTAGCAGCATTTCTTGAACTGATCTGTCCCTGTTTTTTCTTCTTGCCTTCCTGATACACTTCAAGTCGTAGCATGTCCCTTTGTGGTTCAATCCGTCAGGAACATACACGCCGACATTGCATGGAACTTCATTGCTCACTGCTGCATATACTTCTTCAGGCATTACATAATAATTAAAATCGCCCAGAAAGTTGTGTCCGTTTTTTGAATGGAAGTCTTCAACCGATGACTTCACTTCGTAGCAATAAAAGTCGCCTTTTTCAATTCCTGAAGGTGTGTTGTTCTTTGGCTTAAAAAGCATATAGTCAACGCGTTTCCCTTTTGATGTTGAATAATCAAAGGTCACTTCACGCGCCCAGTATATTCTTGTATCGTTATACGGATTTATGTGTTTTTCTACTGACAATGACAGCATCTTTGTCGTTTCTGGTCTGTTGCTCATTATTCTTCGCCTGCCTTTACTTCTCCCAGTCCTAAAATGCAATAGCCGTCTTCAAGTGCTGATGATGTGATGCTTGTGTCAACGCAGATAATTGTCTTCTTGCACTGCTGCCCTGTCGCCTTGCCTTCCTTGAATGCAATCAGCGTCACTTCCTGTCCTTTTCTGAAGCTGTCGTCTTTCGTGATGATGTACGGCTTGCCTGCTTCAATTTCTTCAAATGCGCTTTGTGACATTCTGATGCACTTGTTCTTGTTGCCGTCTGAAGGAAGCTGCTGCATCTTTTCTTCGTCTGCCTTCTCGCGAAGTTTCTTTGCTGTTTCTCTGTCAATTGCGTCCTGTTCTTCACTGTATCTTTCTTCTTCGGTCTTTTCGGCTTCTGCCTTGTTGATGTACTGATCACAGCTTTGACATGTTCCTGTCTTCACATTGCAGTCTGAATATCTTTTGCAGCTATAACACAGCGATGTGATGCTTTCAGGGTGTGCATCTTCCCATTCGTCTTCGTCCTCTGTGTCCTCTGCATCGTCTTCAGGTTCTTCGATCTCTTCTTCTGTTTCTGTGTACTGGTCAATGTCCATTTGACCTTCAATCTGTCCTGCTGCCGCCTTTTCCTCCTGCTGCTGCTTGATCTCTTTCACTTCCTTGTATGTCAAGCCGTTTTCCTGATAGCGTTCCAGCATTTCTTCTTGTGTTTCTTCGTTCATTCCGCTGATCATATAGGCAGCAGAAAAAGTCAGGCGACCTTCTTTCAGTTCTTCGGCAAATTCAGGGATCAGATGCTTGTTGATGCTCTCGATCTGTGCAATCTTTGTCGCTGGCATTTGAAGCATCTTTGCAATGACATCACGAAGGCGACCGCTGTCAAGTTTATATCCCTTGATCTCCCTTCCTTCCTGTTTCATTCTCTGCAAGATGTCCTTCAACTGCTTTTCTTCTTCCAAAATGTCTGTGACTGTCTTGTTTCGATAGTCATTTGCAATAATCAAGCGCAGCATTTCTTCATCTGCTGACGCTGGTGTCTGAATCTGACACGTTACCATTTCAAAATCTGTATAGCCCTGTTCGACAAGTAACTTCAGGGCGCGCCATCTTCTTTCGCCTGCCGTTATTCTGTATTCGCCCTGATCACAAGGATCGTGAACAACTTCAAGATTTTCAATCAGCCCGACAAGCAAGATCTTCTGTGCAAGCGGTTCAATGTCTGTGACTGAATAAAAGTTCTTGTCGTTGCTGTATAGCTTTTTTATACTAATGTCCTTCGTCCTGAATCTTGCCTTTGGTGTTTCATCGCCGACTGCTGCCTTCTGTGCGTTTTTGTTAAGCTGCTCCATTACGTTCCACGCCATCTTCAATCCTCCTTTTCTCTGAAGCATATTTCTATTGCATCCAGTTCATTGTCTGTCGTGTTCTTCAGGTCAATGTGTGAATCATCTTCCTTGTACTCCTTTTTGTTTATTGATGCCCTGATCTGTTTCTTTAGCTTGTCTGTATCAATCACGATCTTCAATGTCTTTCTGGCTTCGCTTATCGCTTTGTCAATCTGTCTATCTGACATGTTCGGTGTGCTGTCAATCTCTTCGATGCGCTTCTGGAAGTCTGTGTCGTCCAGTTCATAAAATTGTGACATCCTGTCCCTGAATGCTTGCAGCTGGTTTTCTGCATACTCCTTCATGTCTGCTTCTGCCTTCAGCTTTTCAAAGTCTTCAATGCTGATTGTGACTTGCCCTTTTAATTCCATCGCATTCCATCCTCCCTTCTTCTCTTTACATTCAGTTTCAATGTCACTTTCGGAACTCCGATGCCAGCTTTGCGAAGGTATTCTGACAGCCTTGCAAGGTCTGTGACATAATTTTTTTCGTATATGCTGCCATGTATTTCGTCAACGTAGTATTGCGCTTCGTTGTCGTAGATCGTTATGTCGTTGTGTGCAATCAGAAGCGTCTTGATTTGATGTGCAAGTGTCTTCCCTGTCCTTCTTCCTTCATGCGGATATGTGATGCCTTGTGACAGGATATATTCTGACTGCCATGTTTCAAGTTTTATTCCCAGCGCATGTTCTATTCTGTCAAGTGTCTTTTCGTTGCAGCCGTACATGTCCGAATGCAACCTTGCAACCGCATTTCGTGTCATTGCATCTGCGCCATATTCATCGCCGTCCGCTAACGTAAAGGAATACGCCCTGTTTGTTTTTGTGTTTTTGATGTACACAAGATTTCTTTCCAGTGTTCCTTCCGTCTGCCTGATTTCGACTTTCAGATTTTCTTCGTTTTTTGTGATTCCTGTGATTATCTCATACACTCCCATGTTCACACCTCTTTCATCAATTCGTATGTTGCTGCACGATAGTCCTGCGTCACGATGCAGTTCTTTGAAAACTTCGGAAGCGGCACCTGTGCGACTGTTGACTTCTCTGCGATTATTGACCGCCTGATCGCTGTCGCGAAGCAATCGTGTCCTGACTGTGTTTTCAGCCATTCTTCGACCTGAAGTGTCGTCTGGTTCTTCTGTCGCATCGTCATCAATACTTTCATGCGAATGTCAGGGTTTATTCTTCTGAACGATGTCAGCTGACTGTCCATGTTCGCAGCTGCTTCAATCTCGAAGCCGCCAATCTTGACAGGCACAATCACAAGGTCTGCTGCAATCATCACGTTTGTGACTGTCATGTCCATGATCAGACCACAATCAACAATGCAATAATCATATATAGTTCTGACTTCATTCATCGCTGCTGCAAATCGAAGAATCTGATCTTCTCCTTCTTCCTGAAGCAACGTCATGTTTGTTCGCATCAAATATCCGTTCGCTGGTATGATGTCAATGTTTCCATATGGTGTTGTTTGGATCAGGTCTGTTGTCGAATATGCGCCGCCTGCTGCCTGATGATTTTCAAGCAATTCTGACATTCCCTGTCCTTCAGGATCAAATCTGTCGTAAAGAAGTGATATGTTTCCCTGCTGATCCGCGTCACAGATCAGCACTTTCTTTCCTTTTTCTTCGCCCATTATGTAGGCGATAGCTGCTGCGGTCATTGTCTTTCCGATGCCGCCTTTTTGATTCATTACTGCTATTATTTTCATTGATGTGCTTTCCTCCTGTTTATTATTTTCATGTGTCTTCTTAACCTTCTCGCGTGTTCGTCCGTCACAATGTATTTGTCACAATCTTGAAGTCGCCTGTCTGTTCCTTTTCCGTCATAATGCTTGCAATAGTCACATGTGAAGCAAGGTTCTTTCATTTCTCCTGTGCATGTGTCTGGCGTTTCCACATTGTTTGCGCAGTGGCTACACACGCAGCCGCCGCAAGGAAAAGCATATTGTTTTCTGACTTCTTCTTTTCGCTTCGGCTCTTTTGGTATGATCCCAAGTTCCTGCAATGTGATTTGATGTGCTTTTCTATCGTCTTGCATTTCTTTCCTTCTTGCTGTTCTCCCAGCTGATCACTGCTTCCCTTGCCCTGTCGTATAGGTCTGTGTCGTTTGCTTCTTCAATCTTGATGATCTGTTGTCTGTCTGTTCCTTCGCCTTTATATATCTTTATCCATCCATCGTCATATATTGAAGTGTGGCTTGACATCCGCAGTCCGTACTTCCTTGCGATCGGTCTGTATATGTCATAAAACTGTCTGACCGCTGCCGCATATCCGTTCATGTCCTACACCTTCAGCGGTTTCACTTCGCCGTCTTTCCATACGCTGTTGTTCTGCTCTTTCATGCGTTCTGCTGTTTCCGTGACTGCGGTGTCTGAATCTGACACATGAATGTGTGTCTGTAAGCACTTCAAATTCAAGTATTTTTCAAGAACTTCAACCGCGTCCCTTGCCGTGTAGCATGTCGCGACATAGTGTCCTGCTGCTGCCATATCGGTCAAGAACTCTTTCTGTGACGGCTGGTGTCTGCCCTTGTCATACTTCATTTCGATGTATAAGCCGCAATATATTCCTTTCGGGTACGGAAGGCATAAGTCGGACACGCCTGACTTCACGCCCATCTGCTTCAGCTTTATTGCTTCGGCTCTGTTCCTGCTGCCGCCGTTCGGGATATGATGCAGCCATTTCAGTTCAGGATATTTCTGCATCTGCCAAGAAGCCCAGCTGATGACATTGATCTGTTCGGTATCTTCCGAACGCAACGCATACTTCATGTTCATCGCATTTCCTCCATGATTTTCATATCGTGCATAATGTCGCCAGTGAAGCCCAGCCGCTTCATTTTCCTGAATGCCGTCAGGTCTTCAATGCCTGACATTTTCACGATCCAGCCTGCAAGAAGCTGTCTTGACTTTTTATACATGTCCCTGACTTCTTCCCTGTGTGCCGCCAGCACGTCCGCTGTTCGTGTGATTATGATTTTTCTTTCAATGCTGTCCTGTGCGATTCCTTTTCGGTGTAGTTCTTCTTCGATCACTTTCACTGCGTAGATTTCCGCTTTCGTGACTGCCTGTCCCAGACACAATCTTTTTTCGTTGTCCACTTTTATTCCTCCTTCGTTTCCTGTCTTTCTTTCTCTGCCTTCAGCTGCGCTGCTCTTTCCATGATCGCTGTGTTGTAGCTGTATTTATACACGCCATGATTCCACAAGTTTTCCTTTGCTCCCTTTGTTCCGTAGTTGTAGACCGCAAGAACGTAATATGGGCGCACATCTTCTGGAACTTCCTGCAAACTGTCCTGAATCTCCTTCAGGTAATCAATGCCGACTGTCACATTCTGATATGGATTTGTCAGATCAGTACAGTTCAGGCGTTGCATTCTTTCTTTGTGCCATTTCTGTGCTATCTGCATATATCCCCATGATGTGCCGCCATCGCCTGAAGCGTTCCAGTTGCATTCGCTTTCCCTTTCGATCAGTGCGAACACCATTTCGTAATCAACGCCATAATTCTGACAAACAATGTATGTGTATATTTGCGCCATTACTGGAAACTTGCCGCCTGCTGCCTTGCATTCGTCTGATATTTCGTGATAGCAGAATCCTTCCATGTCTTCGCCGCTCCAATCCTGTGACATTGTATTGAATGGATATTCTTCATCTGCATTCAAGTCACTTTCTGTCTGTTCTTCTGCTTCGCTTTCCTGTTCTGTTGGTGTCTTTCCCTTTGTGCTGATCATGCCGCCGATCGCGAATCCCAGCATTACCGCCACATATATTGTGATGAATGTGATCAGGAAAGCTGCTGCCGTCTTTGGCTTGCGCTGAATGAAGTTCTTTGCCGTCCTGATGAAGTTATGTGCCGCATCGCGCAACTGTCTTTTTCTTTGTCTTCTTCTTCGCTGTTTTCTGCTTAATCTTACTTGTCGCTTTGTCAATCTTTTCTCCTTCCTGTGGCTGTTTATACATCCTTGCGTATATATAAAATCTGCCATTCATGTTGTTGTATCTGACTTCATACGATGTCAGCTTGTAGCCGTCTGCTGCATACCATTTCTTCAGCTTGTCTTCAAGATCGCATCGTCCTGTCACAACTTCGTCAATGTCCTTCTGCTTGAACTTGTAGTGGTTTTTATGTACTTCAGGCTTTTTCAATCCTTTGCTGGCTTTCCATGCCTTTTGATACTTCCCGACTGGCTTCGGCTCTTTTCCTTTCTTGTCAGGGTGCTTCTGTTTCGTGATGTAGTTCGCCATTCCTGACAGTCCGTTTTCGTCCTTCTGAAGTCTGCGCACCTGATTCCTGCGCCCCTTCTTCCACTTTTCTTCAACCGCTTCCAGCCCCATGTCGCCGTCACATACAAAATGATGATGCCAGCGTCCTTTGTCCGAACACTCTGTCGCATACACATAACGCAGCTTTGCAAGCCCCTTCTTTCTTCGCTCATAGTTCAAGCGTCCTATGTACAGCGTCATGTCGTGTTGTGCTTCCTTCATGCTGTTCGGCATGTTGCCGTCTGTATATGTCAGTGTCCCCCAGATGTCATTGTCCGTGAAGTTCGCATTGATCGTCCGTTCACATTCCTTCCTGCTGTTCTTCTCATTCAGATTTCTTTGTGCCTGTCTTTGCTTCTTCAGCTTTGCTTCGTCTGGTATCTGCTCTTTCTGTCCTCTTCTGAACTCTGGATATATTTCAATATCCATCTGCTCTGCTGCCTTTATCTCCTTAGTGGCATATATTGATCTGACCTTGCCTTCATTCAGCATCCTGCACATGTTGTCTTCTTCCAAGTCAGTCAACATCTTCTGGTATGCTGCTTCATAGTCATAATCTACATACACAGCTTTCTTCCTTCTCTTCATGTCCTTCTTTGCTCCTGTTATAGATATTTATATATTTCTTTGATTTGTTACTATCTATTACAAGGACGCGAAGCCTTTTGAAAGTCCCTGATTTATTGACTTTTTTGGAAGTCTGCTGTATAATTTTTTATAGATGTGCAGACCTTAAAAAGTCACAATCTGGATCGCCTTCGGAAGCCGCCAAGCTAGTCCGAAGGCTTTCTTTTTTTTGTCCTTCAAGATGCTTTCGCTGCCTTTGTCTTAATCTCTGACAGCTGCACCCTGACACCATCATTCCTGTTCGACAGGATCATTGCTATTGCTTCAAATATTCTTCTTGCATCTGGTGTATTCATGCGTTTTCCTCCTTGTATCTGTTTTCCCAGAATGGACAGTCTTCTGTTTCTCCGAATCTCTCCGCTTCTTCCTCTGTCATTTCATCTTCTTTGTCGCAACCTCCGAACATTGTTGCTGTTGTGCTTCCGTATGGTACAGAATCCCAGCAAGCGTTCTGCAAGTCTTTGCAGCTTCTTCATCAATTCAACTTTCTTTTCATCAATCATTGTTCGTTCTCCTTCACATACTGCTTTCGCAAAGTCCAAAATAATTTTTTCAACATTCCCCCTTCTGGTCATGTATTATGCTGTGTCGTTTGTTTTCGCATTAAAAACATCCCTAAAACCTGTTGACCATCCATGTGTAATTCTGGCAGTACACACACGCCGCTATGTTTTCACAGTATTCATCCGACTGGCTTTCAGCTTGCCATCGTCAGGATGAAGGTTGCCATCCTTCATCGACAGGGCTTGCGCCCTGTTTCGGCTGTCAGTCTGATATTTCGTCACAATTCTTGCTGTATTCCCAGTCTTCCGATTCATCGTCAAACCAGTGGAATGTACAGCCTTTTCTTCCGTCCACGTCTATTGTTCCGTAGAAGTAGCAGCCTTCGCAGCCGCCTTGCGCTTCGTATTCTTGCAGTGTCATTCCTTGTCGTCCTCCTGCTCTGTTGAATATCTTGATATTTTCACAATCTTCTGTGTCGGTATGTCATCCATGTACATATATGCTTTGCAACCGAAGAAGGCTTCGTTGTGATCGTGTGCTTCCACAACCTTCCTTTCTTCCAGTTCGACTTCAAAGATCGTTCCTGTTTCATGTCCGCGGATCGCAACAAATCGTGCTGCTTCAAGTGGCTGTTTGCAGATATACACGCCGCCGTCTATTCCTTTTCGGATCACTCCGTCCTGCATGATCTTTTTTGCATTTTCATGTGTTGTTGCGTGGAAGTATCTGCTGCGCTTCCCTTTTTCCCACAAGTCATATTTGCTCATGATCTCCATGTACTTCATATCAATCTTTGACTGATCCTGCGCACACTCGATCAGGTGCTTTCTTTCTGCTTCATCCGTAACCTTCGCCAGTTCTTCTTCTGTGAATAAATTCTGTTTCGTGTTCATGTTGTACTTTCCTTTCATTTACTCCCCGACCATTCCTGATCGGGGACATCCTATGCCCTTTTAGGCTGTTTTCACTGGTCTGTTTTCTCCTGCCGCCCACATCATCATCCCTTTGATGACCATTCTGTCGCTGTCAGACATCTGCTTCAGCAGCATAATAAATTCGCTGACATCTTCGGTCTGGCTGTTCAGGTTTTTCTTTTCGTTCGTAACTGCTGCCATGTTGTTTCCTCCCTTCGTTCTGTGATGTTTATATGATCCCTTTGGTTCTTGCAAGGTTCATCGCGTTTTCAAGGTCTTTCAATGCGTGCATCTGAACGATGATGTCGTCCCATTCCTTCTGATATGCTTCATCCTGTTCCTTCGTCCAGTTCCAGCAACCAGCCTGTCTGTCACAGTAATAGTTGTATTTCTGTCTTTCGTGAAGTTCTGCTGACTTTCTTTTGTCGCTCACATACTGAAGCAGCTTGTCGAAGTTGTCCTTGATCTCTGCTTCTCGATCCACTGTTTTGTCCGCTTTTTCAAGTGCTGGCTTTGTTTCATATTCTGAAATATTGATCCTGATTGTTTCTGCTCCCATATTCAATTCAAGTGCTGCGTTCAGGTCTGATATGTGGAAGCCTTTGTATTTGCTGTCTGTTGATGTTGTGTTAAATATTGGATAGCCAGTGCGAAGGCTGTCAGGTTCGTTTCTGCTGTAATCTGTTGGGAAAAGTTTGTCTGCAAGCTGCCACGCTTTTTCCTTTGTTGCTACTGTCGCGATCATGTTCATGTTTTCTGCTCCCTTCTTGTCCTTTTTTGTGTAAGAAACAAAAGTGCTGTGTCATCTCGCGCGATTGATTCTTCCGCTTAACATCTTCTTGTTTTAGGGGTAAAGTGTTGTTTGGCTCAACCTATCCGCTTTCTTCAAATAGTGCGGTACACTGTGCTTTCTTGCCCTGATGTTCCTGCTTTCTTCAACTACTTTGACGGATCATGTTTATTCTGCACACGCTCTGTCTGTTATCCTACAGCCTGACCGCCATGTCACTTGCGTGCCGCCCTCTCGCTTCATCCGTTCTTTCCTGCTTTCTTCTGTTGCTTACAGTTACAGTATAGATGCTTACAGTCACTTTGTCAACAGTTTTTTGTTGCTTACGGTAACTTTTTTATTGACCTTTGCTTGCTGTCGTGTTATTCTACAATCAGAAAAGCAAATATACAGAAAGGTGGAATAAATATGACAAATGGCGAACGCGTCAACGAAGTGCGAAAATCACTTGGTTTAACTCTTGAAAAGTTCGGGGAAAAGTTAGGTGTAACAAAAACCACTATTTCCAGAATCGAAAAAGGTGTGAACAACTTAACTGATCAGATGGCAATTTCTATCTGTCGTGAATACAATGTGAATTATGATTATTTAATGTATGGCGAAGGGGAAATGTTTGACGACCTTCCGCAGACAATCGTTGATGAATTGTGTGCGCAGTATGATTTGAACGATTTTGACAAGGCACTTGTTGAAATGTATGTGTCTTTACCAGCTGGAAGCCGTGAACGAATCAAAGAATATATGAAGCAGCTAGTCAAGAAGGTTGGTTGGGATAAAACTGAATAAAGGAAGTGATCTATTGAACATTATTTGTCTTGATACAGAAACAACAGGACTGAATCACTATGACGATGAAATTCTTCAGCTTTCTATTATTGACGGCTCTGGTGCAATCCTTTTCAGTGAATATGTGAAGCCTGTTCATCACGAATGCTGGACTGATGCTGAAAAAGTAAACCACATAAGCCCTTCAATGGTAAAAGGCTGTAAGCCGCTTTTATATTATGCACATACTATTCAACGCATTTTAGAAAATGCAGACATGATTGTCGGTTATAACATTCACGGCTTCGATTTGCCTTTTATATTTAATTCTGGCATTGAATATCATGCAAAAGAAAATTCTATTGTCGTTGATGTAATGCTTGCATTTGCTGAAATTTATGGGCAAAAGCGTTACAACGAATATAAATGGCAAAAGCTGAAGACATGTGCAGAATATTATTCATATAGCGAAGACATCTGGCACAATGCGTTTGACGATGCAAAAGCAACACTATTCTGCTTTTATAAAATCTTCGGCGATGTTCCTGAAGTTCCTGTGTATGCGACTGGCGTTTATCGTTCGGTTGATAATATTATTAAGCATGAAGATCAAAAGCCTGTTGAAGTTGTTCCAATTCCTAAAAGTGGAAATATTCTGATCGGCTTCGGTATTTTTATGCTATTAGGTTTCTTCGTTGCTTTCAATCCTGTGTGTATTGTGATTGCTGCGCCGCTTTTATATTTTGGTTTCAAGCGTCATAAAGCATATAAAGAATTTAAGCAAAACAAAAGGAAGCAGTGACCTGACCAGTCCTACTTCCTTTTACTTTATCCGTGTATGTATACATACTTTATGTATTTATATATGCGCTTCAGCTGTGCATCCGACAACTTATTCAGAAGCGTGTTGATTCTCTTTCGGATCATCGGCTTCCCTCCCTTCTCTTGTCGGGATTGTATCATGGAAATTATTGGAATAAAAGACCGCTTCCAGTTATTTCCATATATCAGGAAATAAGCGTCAGAAGCATTGTCGGCGCACAGTTTATCATTTATATTCAGAATCAAACAGATCAGTGATCTTGACATCAAGTGCAGCTGCTATCGCTTCAAGCTGGCGCAGTGTTGGCGATGTGATGCCGTTTTCAATCGTGTTCAGCGTTGACTTGCTGATTCCTGTCAGGGCTTCCAGCTGCTTCAAAGTCAAGTGTCTGTCTGTTCGTGCCTGCCACGTTAGGATTTCCATTGCGTCATCCTCCTAGTTTTGATTATGTACACGCTTCAGGCACTCTATACAAATAAAAAAGGAAGCCGTGACCAGCGACTTCCCTTGCGAAACATTGAAACAAAATATATCGCGGAAGACCGCCCACGATGATATTATGTCCTTTTACATTCTATCATATCAAGCCTTCTTTCGCTACCAGAAAGAAGGTTTTTATATGTCTTTTTTTACTCCAAACCCACAACTTTTCGGGCTTCGTGTAGTTAAATATATCAGATGCAGCCACGATGATCAGGTGCTTCACGGCGATACGCTTGAAGCACAAGATCTGATTCTTGAAGATTTCATCAAAGTGAATCGGATGATACTTGTTGACACATTCATTGATGAAGCCCTGACCGCAAGAAAGAGGTTCAACAAGCGAAAAGAGTTTGTCAGGTTGTTGAACGGCGTGAAGGCTCACGACTTCGACCTGATCATATTCACGAAGCTGGATCGCTGGTTTAGAAATATCGGGGACTATCACAAGATTCAGGAAATACTTGAAGCCAACGGCGTGCAATGGAAGGCTGTCACAGAAAACTATGATACTACAACCACGAACGGACGACTGCACATCAACATCCGTCTGTCTGTCGCACAGGATGAATGTGATCGTGATTCCGACCGAATCAAAGATGTGTTTGCTTATAAGCTGAAGAATAAAACCTATGTGTCAGGCAGCCTTCCGCGCGGTCTGAAACTGGATGCGGAAAAGCATGTCATCATTGATCCTGAATGGAACTGCTTTGCGCTTGATATGTTTGACCGCTTTGAAGCTACATGCAGCAAGCGTGACACACAGCTTTTTCTTCAGGAAAAGTATAATATTCGTGTCTGCTATGATACAGTTGCGCGATACCTGAAGAATCCGCTTTTCAAAGGTCAGTATCGTGATGATCCTGACTTCTGTCCTGCGACAATCAGTCCTGAACGCTTTGAGCGCATCCAGAAACTTGCAATCAGGAATGTTCGGATCAGACACACACAGCAATTCTATATTTTTTCAGGTCTTCTGATCTGTTCGTCCTGCAATCATTATATGTGCGGTACTGTCACATACAGAAGGATGGCTGACGGCTCTGAAAAGATGTACAAGAATTATCGTTGCAATTTCAAGGCGCAATCAAAGCTGTGTGATCGCGGCAAAACATATCGTGAAGCTGATCTTGAAGAATACATGCTTGCGCACATCCGTCCTGCTCTGTCTGATTATATCGCGAAGTACGAAGTGACTGCTGCCAGCACAGTTCAGAAGAATCCTGTCACTGAAATTGCAAAGATAGAACGCAAAATGAAAAAACTGTATGATTTGTTTATGGATGACCTGATCGACAAGGAAGCGTACAGAAGTGAATATGACAAGTTCAAGGCGCAGATCGAAGAACTTCAAAAGTGTTCGACTGCTGCACCTATGCGAAGCCTTGACAGTGTGAAGAAGCTGCTGTCGGAAGATTGGGAAGCCGTATATCATACATTTTCGGATCGGGAAAAGAACACTTTCTGGAAGTCGTTTGTTGAATCGGTGCTGGTGTATGAGGATGGAAGCATGGACATTCGTTTTTTGTAGTCTTTGTCGTACTAACTATGCACCGCCTGTAGGCTCATCAGCAAGAATAAGCTTTGGATTAGTAATAATGGCTCTTGCACTTGCCACTCTCTGCTTCTGTCCTCCTGACATCTGATAAGGATATTTGTTTAATACATCTTCAATTCCTAGCTCTCTTGCAGTCTGTCTTACTCTTAATTCAATCTCCCTTGACGGAACATTCTGTATAGAAAGCGCCAGTGCAATATTTTCAAATGCTGTTAAAGTATCAAGAAGATTAAAGTCCTGAAAGATAAAGCCTAACTCCTCTCTCCTGAACTTGTTAAGCTTATTGCCCTTTAACTGTGTAATTTCGTTGTCTCCGACATATATCTTACCTGTAGTCACCTTATCAAGTGTTGATATACAGTTAAGAAGCGTCGTCTTTCCTGAACCGCTCGCTCCCATTATAGAAACGAATTCTCCCTTTCCAACCTCAAACGAAATATTGTCAATTGCTTTGGTAAGACTTGATTTGTTTCCATAATACTTTTCAATGTTATCAATCTTAAGTATTGTTTCCATAATAATTAATTCCTTTCATATAGATTAATTATGTTTTACCACTTAACTAATCCGGTGTCGTTTGTTCAATATTACGGAACATTACATTTTTGTAACATTACTCCGGTACTATGTAATGATACTACTAACAGGTTTTATTGATAATTCTGCCATCTGATATCTCTATAATCTCATCAGATAACTGGTCAAGTTCTTCTTTATCATGGCATGCAATAATTATTACCGCTCCTCTTTTCTTCTGTTCTTCTAATATATCATGAACCTTCTCAACACTGACATCATCAAGTGCATTAATCGGCTCGTCAAGAATAATAATATCAGGATTTTCCATAACTGCTGCCGCAATTCCTAACTTCTGCTTCATTCCCAGAGAATACTTTCTGTAAGTTCTCTTATCATCAGGGTCAAGTCCGATATCTTCAAGTGCCTTTCTTATCTGTTCATCACCAATTCTGTTCTGAATAGATGCCAGCACCTTAAGATTCTTAAGTCCTGTATAATTACCTATAAATGCAGGATTCTCAATTAACACGCCTATACTTTCCGGAAAAGATATATCTTTTCCAAGTATCTTTCCATCAATATCAATTATTCCTGAATCCGGAGTAATAAGCCCGCATATTGCACGCATAAGCATAGTCTTTCCCGAACCATTCTTTCCTCTTAATCCATATACCTTTCCACCTGTGAATTCCACATTGATATCCCTTAATATTGGTGCTTTCTTTATTGTCTTATTAACATCTGTTATTTTAATATACATTTTTTAATCCTCCCTCACAAGAATATCTTTTTTATTAAATCCAATCATTCCGGCCACATACACAACAATATACACGACAAGGCATACTGCGACCGACTGCCATACCTGTATTCTCTGTGCATTATACACACTGCTTCTTACCACCATAGAATTATTTCCTATCATCAGCGGATTGTTTATAAATACTGACATAACATTCCATGCCATAACTGCGAGCATGCCAATCATCGGATTCGTAAACATGGAGATTGTCATCTGAACCAGTGCTGTTACCAAAGAAACAACAACCGGCATTACAAGCATATACACTATAATCCACACGTTTGCCGCATTATCCGGAACAGATTTATTACTAATCTTTTCAAAAAGCTCATAATTAATCTTCATACTCAGGTTTCCATTGCATAATCCATATACAAATGCTGTTGCATACTGAATTGCATATACAGAAAGCACAGTCAGGCAGTTCCACAGACATTTACTGTTCCACCACAACCTTCTGCTTCTACATTTCATAAGAAAATCAATTCCTACGCCTTCACAGTCATCATTGCAATAACTGTATATCATGAATGGAACAAGAAACTGAATCAGCATCCACACAAAAGGAAATACAATCTTTCCCTCCTTAATAATAAGAACAGGATCATAACCGCCCTGAATAAAGAATATCGTATCCATCATTCCGAATTCATGATTTCCTAATATTATCAGCACTCCGGCAAGCATAAGAACAGCGATTAAATATCTGAATCTGTCAGCATAGAAACCTCTTGCAATATCATGCCATATAACGCCTCTTATACTTTTGTTACTCATCTTCTTTTTTATATTCATAATACTCACGCTTTCTTTGAAGAATAAGACCTGCAATAATCAGAACAGCCATAATTAAAGCAGCTATGCCAAGCTTTCTGGCGCACTCTCCGTAACTATACCATGCAGCCCCGAATATAATCATTTTATGATAGGTAAGCGGTATAAATATATCTACTCCTGCAAATATAATAACAGCCACACCTGATATAACATCTGACGAAAATATTATTTCAAATATAATTCCTATAAAACATGTTATCGCAATCATCAAAGCCATTAATATCCAGTAAGCAAACATTACCTGTATGCTTGTCACCTGACCTGCCGGCAATACATCCATATTCATTAATTTATAACTTGAATAACTGTTCCAGTTAAAAAACACATCAAACTTAGTTGCTGCATATGCAATTGCAGCCAGTTCATATATTAACGACAGCACTGCCGAATACACTATCGTACAGATACTCTGCCACAGATATATTCCTGCCCTCGAACTGTATTTCAGAATTATCATTGGATCTCTGTCACATTTCATCATTCTCTGATTGCAGACAGATGCTATAATCATCATAAGAGGAAATACATAATTCTGTGACATACAGGTCAATACATCTAATACACACGGTGTTCCCGACACATTTCTTTGTAAAGACCTTAAGAAAATTGTAAGCAGAACTTCCTGTGAAATAACTGCTCCCGCAAGCCAGAACAACATTTCTGTATTAACATATCTTCTTCTTAATTCATTCCACATATTATTTACCCAATCTCACATACTTACCCGGAGTTACTGAGAAATACAACTGCCATTCTTCTTTGTTCAGCTTATCAGCATTTATGCTGTGAGGAAATGATATGCTGTGGATAAGGAAAGGTACATCTACAGTAATGCTTATCCCCTGCTCAAACTTAGAAAAATTAACATCTTTGTTAATATCTCTTATATAATCATTAGATATTCCCTGTGAGAAAGCTCCCGATGCCAGTCTGATATCTGCATAAGGAAATCCTTTCATCTCTCCCGTTATATCTAAAGTACATTGCGCAACCATAACGTATATTTCATCCTGTGTATCACTTCTGTCTTTTCGTTTATCAATTCCATACTCATTCATAAAATCATCAATTGACATAACCTTATAGCTGTTAACACAAGCCGAATATCCGCTAAGTTCAACCTGTTCATTAATCTCATATTCAGTGACACTTCCCTGTGAATACATATTATTGACTTTAACTATATAGAACGCTGCCACTCCCGCCAATATACATACTAACGCTATTATTAATATTTTCTTCTTCATATCAGATTGCATCCTTTCTTCTGCTTCGTACAAAATACGATACTGTTATCAGCACTATTAACATCACCATATCAATTATCATAAATTTCAGTTCAGAATAACGAAGCTTTGATGCTGTCAGATATTCCATAGGGCCATCTCTTCCAATAGATGAACAAACAATATAATAAAAGAAATATATCATGAATGGTGTAAGCGCGACCATAAACCTGTTATTTACAAGGTCTGCAAATATGTATGCAATACAGTTAATTAGTCCAAATCCCACAAATGCAAATAAAAATACTATAACAGCCATTGCAAACGGTGCTTTAAAAAATAAATCTCCAAAAACTGACAGTTTCGAGAAATTAAACTGTGAACTGACCGATTCTGGCTTAAAAGCTGGCAAAATCATAGCTGTCACAACAAATGATATAACAAGCGGAAAGCTTGCCACAAAACCACCTACTATAAACTGGGCAAAAAGCTTCGCTTTGTAATACTTCTTTTTATCAATTCTTGTAAATATATTATTAACATAGTGCTTTTTCACATCCATCAATATGCTTATAGAATATGGCAATGCTGTCAGCAGCGGCATAATAAAGTAATAAAGAAATACATAAGACCCCGGTCTTACTCCCATCCACTTCATATATAGTCCCGGAAGCTGTATACCGCTGTATTTTCCCATCTCAAGCAGTTTATCTAATGTTTTTCTTGCAGGAATAATCTCGTTCCATATATTAAATCCAACAATAACTAATCCTATTACTACAGATATTATAAGCATCTTATTCTTAAATGCTCTTTCCATTTCTATTTTAATTAATTTATTCATTTTCTCCTCCTGGTTCATGTATGATTGCTAATGGTCCTATATATGGTGATGTCCTATCATGAAAACTCAAAGCAATTGTGTCATTTTCAACCTCTTCGTCTGTAAATATACAATATAATATTAATTTTTTTGTTTCACCTTTTTCAAAACTGAAATATGTTTTTCCCATTTGATTGGCTTCTGCATCAGAGCCAACCGTTCCTGCATTTTTAATAGGCGGATGTGTTCCATCATCTTTTAAACTTTCTATATACCAAACAGTCTGAAAAATATTATCATATACACCAGATGTTTCGTTATCATCAACATCCTTAGTTATTTCTAATTCTACTGCTGCATAGTAATAATCTGATATAAAGTTATTATTACTATCCATGCTAGCCTTCTTATTTTCTAATCCATAATCAATCCTATTTATATCAAAGTCACACTGTCTCGATACTTTACAATCATTAACTCTTACATGAAATATGTTATAAGTACTTCTATCATTTTCATCATATTTACCAGATGTCAAAATATGCAATTTTACATCGAACTCTTCTCCATATCCAGCAATTTCTATTCCTTCATATGGTTTACTTTCTGTAGAATCATTTTTAACATTTACTGTAGTCTTCTCTGTCTCTTCCTGACTTGTTGCTAGTGTCGGCATTTCTTTTGTCAGCTTATCTATTGTTCCATTCTTAACACCTATTAGAATTGACAATAATAATACTGCTATAACAACTATGCTTATTACTGCACTTTTTATTCTTTTTTTCATGATATTTCCTTTTCAAAGTAAGAGATTGTATATCCATTACCTGATATACAACCTCTTTTCTAGCAGATAATTATATCAGAGCCTATAATTTAATTAGATACATAAATACCTGTCTGCTTCAATGTATCTTTTATATTTATTAATTTCAATAGCATATGCACAAGCGGTCGTTTTTTGACACAAGTGGTAA
>ERZ780139.98-NODE-98-length-82719-cov-5.754452_pt1 | contig 82719 bp, 88 predicted proteins | sample MGYA00511476_ERZ780139 | MGnify/ENA primary metagenome ERZ780139 (study PRJEB29588, sample SAMEA2158190) | human gut metagenome | biome: human gut; feature: human-associated habitat; material: faeces | place: Denmark | collected 2008/2010 ... | reverse complement strand
CTTATCTGGAGCACACAATGGACAGCCTACATATTATTGAAATGGAATTTGACGGTATCTTCACGGCATTCTATAACTCCTGTATTGATGGATAGGACTTTAGTAACATAGAGCTGCAGTTGTCTACAGCTTTTATCCAGACTTCGGATGTTACAGAGAAGCAATCAGAAATGGATTGATCGATTTCTGAAGCAGTATCCGGTGAAATCCTTGAACATATGAAGGAAAAGTATGTATGTTAATTTTATTTTTATTGTAGACAAAAGATAGGACTGATATGATAAAAGAACAGGTTATTACAAATAGAGGTGGAGTATTTGATGCAGAAAATATTATTACTGGAGGATGACTTGAATCTAAATCGGGGAATTGCCCTGTTACTTTCACGGGAAGGGTATGAGGTTCGTCAGGTTTATACAATAAAGGAAGCAAAAGAAGCATTTCAAAAAGGAGATTATGCTCTTGTTATCAGCGATATTACATTGCCGGATGGTACAGGACTGGATTTTGGAAGGATGGTACGTGCAGGTGGAGATACATATCTTATCTATCTTACGGCTTTGGATCAGGAAATAGATATTGTAAATGGTTATGATACAGGGGCAGATGATTATATTACCAAACCATTTTCACTGATGGCTTTGGTGTCGAAGGTGAACGCATTGATGAGACGGCTTTCTAAGGTACAGGCACAGATTATGTCTTCCGGAGAGATTACGGTGCATATGAAAACGATGCAGGTGTATAAAGGGGATGAACCAGTTACTTTAAGTAAGAAAGAATTCTCTCTGTTGCTGTATCTCTGGGAGAATGCAGGACAGATTGTTTCAAAAGAAAGTATCCTGGAGCATGTATGGGATATAGACGGTCAATTTGTCGATGATAATACGGTTACTGTCAATATAAGCAGACTGAAGAATAAACTTGGAACAGAAGAGATAGCGAATGTGAGAGGACTGGGATATATATGGACCGGAAAGGTAAACAAAAATTAAAACGGTATTTTATCGTATATGTAATCTTTGCAGTATTTTTTACAGTAGGAATGTATCTGATAACAAAGTATGAGGAAAATGCGAAAGCAACGCAGATAGCACTGCTCCTTGCAGAACATCCTGAACTGGAAGGGGAAATAGTTGCAATCTGGGAAAAGTCAGGAACAGTAGATTTTATAAGAGACCGGGACGATCAGAAGATAGAAAGAGTCGTACAGATGCTGGAAGAAACTTATGGTTATCACTCAGGGAGTGGATCTTCAGATGTGGTTATAAGGATTATCTGGGGAATTGGATTACTAGTGGGAGTCATAGTATGTAGCCTGTTCTTGTACCTGGACCGAAGAAAAAACTGGAGCAGATACGGTGATGAGGAACAATTACAGCAATTATATGAATGTCTGCAGGAATTCAGAAAAGGAAAATTCCAAACATATCCTGAAGAAACATCAGAATCGGAACAATGGTTAAAGGTGTGGGAATCTGTAAAGGAGCTGGGGCAATATTTCGAAGATTTGAAGGAACGTCTGGAGCAGGAAGAAAATGGTACGAAGAGTCTGATTACAGATATTTCCCATCAGTTGAAGACTCCGCTTGCATCACTCCGGATGAGTCATGAGCTGGTGGCAGAAAATCGGGTTACAGGAGAAGAACAGAGGGAGTTTCTGGAGCAGGAATCACAGGAACTTACCAAACTGGAACAGCTCTTGAATGAACTGGTAAATCTTTCAAGGCTGGAAACACATATGATCCAGATACATTCGCTTCATGAAAGCCTGAAGAAAACGCTAACAGAGGCTGTCAGTCAGATTTATATGAAGGCAAGAGGAAAAGATATTTCCATTCAGGTGGAGATGGATGATGATATAGTTGTGAACCATGATTCAAAATGGACGGTAGAAGCATTAACGAATATCCTTGAGAATGCAGTCAAATATTCACCGGAACATACAACGATTACAGTGAGGACGCAGGAGCTAGCAAGCAATGTGCTTATTGAAGTAGAAGATGAAGGAATGGGCATTCCTGCGGAGGAACTGCATAAGATCTATCAGAGATTTTACCGGGGAAGGAAAGCAAAGGAACAGGTAAAAGACGGAGCGGGTGTCGGTCTGTATCTTGCCAGAAAGATCATAGAAGAACAGGGGGGGACAATAGCAGCCAAAAGAAAGGCTGAGAAAGGTATGATATTTAAAGTGACACTGCCGCTCATAATAGGAGAATAGTCGGAACCCTTACAAAACTGTTATGGTTGTTGTAAGGGTTTTGTAATGCAGGAATGTTATAGTAGGGGTATGAAATGGAAAGGGGACTTGAAGATATGAGTAGTATTTTAAAAGTAGAAGATCTAGTAAAGTATTATGGAGAAGGCGAGAATCAGGTGAGAGCCGTGGATCATACAAGTTTACAGATAGAGAGAGGCAAGTTTACAGCTATCGTAGGACGTTCCGGCTCCGGAAAATCTACACTTCTGCATCTGATTGGAGGGCTTGACAGACCGGATTCCGGCAAAGTATGGATTGATGGAACCGATATCTATTCTCGAAAAGATGATAAACTGGCACAGTTTCGAAGAAAGAAGATAGGATTTATCTTTCAGGATTTTAATCTGATTCCATCGCTGAATGTGTGGGAGAATATCGTTCTTCCGCTGGGACTTGATAATCGCAAGGTAAAGCCGCGGGAAGTGGAAGATATTCTCAAAAAAATCGGACTGCAGGATAAGAAAGATGCGATGCCGTCTGCTTTGTCTGGTGGACAGAAACAGAGAACTGCGATAGCCAGGGCATTGGTGACAAGACCGGCGATAATTTTGGCGGATGAGCCGACGGGCGGTGCGTAGTTAGTAGAAACAAGATCATAAAAAAACAATATCCATTTCTCCGTCCTCGTGAACAGTGATAGACTGCACGAAAGACTTCCAGAACACATTCTTCTCCTGATCGCTGAAGGTATGATACACAGTCTCCCAATCATCAGAAAGCATCTTCTTTATGCTGTCGAGGTTACGAACCGGGGTAGCAGGACATCTTCTAAATTCGTCAATCTGCGACTGAAACTTCTCATATTCTTTTCTGTATGAAGCCTTGTCAATCAGATCATCCATGAAAAGGTCATACAGCTTCTTCATCTTACGTTCCACTTTTGCAATTTCAACAGCAGGGTCCTTCTTCACGGAGGCGGCAGAGATAACTTCATAATTCGCAACATAGGAAGAAAGAGCAGGCCGGATGTGTTGAAGCATATATTCTTCGACATACTCCTCACGGTAATGTTTAGAACGGTCACAAAGTTTTGACTGTGCTTTAAAATTGCATCTATAAGATTTATATGCCTTTTCTTTTCCGTCAGCGAGCGTTCTGTATGTGACAGTTCCGGTCATGTAATGATTGCATGAAGAGCAGATCAGAAGACCAGAAAAGATATAAAACTGTTGAGTGTGCCGAATACGAACATTCCTGATCGCGAGATTCTGTATGCGCTCAAATCGCTCGCGACTGATCGTCTTCTCACAAAAATCCGGGTCATCACGATACTGGCCCATGAAAAGAGGGTTCCGAAGATAACGGACAACGGTATCATAACAAACGCGGATGCCATATTTTTCCTGAAGGAATAACTGCGTTCCTCGCTTGCTGCAAGTGGCCTCGAAGTGGTCAAACATATCGAGAGCGAACTGATGCCATTCTGGGTCGATAACAACGTGCTTTTCATCGTCCAGCTTCAGACCACGAGGCAGGCTGCCGGAGAGGTACGTTTTATTCTTCAGCTTATATGCGAACACATCTTTGATTCGGTCACTGTCCCGGTCACACTCGTCCTGTGCAACAGACAGACGGATATTGATGTGAAGACGGCCGTTCGTGGTGGTAGTGTCATAAGATTCAGTGATCGCCTTCCACTGAACTCCGTTCGCTTCAAGTATCTCCTGAATTTTGTGATAGTCTCCGATGTTCCTGAACCAGCGGTCAAGTTTCGTGAAGAGAATCATGTCGAAGTTACGAGCGCGGACACCATCGAGGAGACGAACAAATTCCTTCCGGCGAGTAAACTTCTTTCTGGCAGTCAGGGCCTCGTCAATGAAGGTATCAACCAACACCATGCGATTCACTTTGATAAATTCGTCGAGCAGAGAGTCCTGCGCTTCCAGAGTGTCACCATGAAGGACCTGACCATCATGGGAACAACGAATGTATTTTACAACACGCAGTCCGAACAGTTCAGGCTGCGGATGAAAGTATGTATTCATATTCAACCTTCTTTCTACTAAAAAAGCGTAAAAAAATAAAGCTATGCAGCAGCACAACTTCGTGGTAGAATAGAGGGTGCGAATCGCTATTCTGTGAAGCTATACGCTGCATAGAATGCAGGGAAAAGGCAGTTCTTGTCAGGGACTGTCTTTTTCTATGTTTAGATGTCAATATTGCACTTCATGGCAAGATAATACATATGCTTGCACGGAACCTTCCTCTTCTGGAAGTCAGGGCAGGTACAACCGGATAAAGTAGTGTGATACTGTCCACCTTCAGAACCTGCGAAGACACCTGTTTTTGCCTTCGGGTCAATGCGGACGGGAGTGAGTTCACAATTCAAAGCACGTCGTTTTCGCGCTTCAGCAGCTTCACCACATACATCAGACCATTGCTCCCATTCATCCGAACGAGAAGCGAAGGAAACGTATATATCACGAATCCATCCGACATAGAACAAACCTATAGTGCAGGTATACAGAAGACCCATTCCGATTTCACCGGAAAGATACCGATGAAGACCAAACCATCCACCGAACAAGGTGGCCCATTTATTATATTTTCTCATAAGCAAACCTCGCATATCATTTTGCCTTGCCATCCATTCAGAACTCTTGGTGAATACACAATGAATTCATCACAAGGAGGAAATAATGGAAATATTAACATGGCAGGCAAGAACTGAAAAAGACATAACGCTGAAGCAGTTGGAGAAAATGACCGGAATCAGCAAAACGACGCTGAATACGATTGAGAACGGCCAGACATCCCCGACGCTCCGGCAACTGGAAGCCATAGCAATCGCACTGGACACGAAGATCAGCGCGCTCTATGATTCCGAATACAAATAAGTATACCACAGGAACTGCGATCTGTTGCAGTTCACGGGACGATTTCCGTATATACGGAAATATGATTCAAAAGTATTAACACCAGACTCATCCAGTGGTAAGATTCACCAGAAGAGAGGTGATGACGAAGTGGACACGAAGCAGAAAATAAACGAACTGCTGAATAAGATAGACTCTGAAAAACTTCTGAAAAGAATTTATGAGTTCATCAAGTACATATACATATATCAGTAGCCGACACGAAGAGAAGGGAATCCAGATGGGTTCCCTTTTTTATTTTTCCTCTTCTGAAGCATTCCTTTTCTGAATAAGGTCCTTCGCCCTCGCTTTTATGCCATCCCTCACATCCTTCGGAAGTCCGACATATAACTCGACGATGAATCGGTCGAGGTCATCCAGTTCGTACTGCGAGCAGAGTTCATCAAGAACTGTCTGCGGCAGATCGGAAAACATATCACCTTCTCCATCCATAAGCCAGTCATAATTCACATTGTATTCTCGACAGATCAGCTTGACCATCTGGTCGGATAAGTTGACTTTATCTTTTTCTATTTTAGAAATCGCAGACTTCTGAACTCCCAACTTTTCCCCGAATTTATCCATTGTCAAACCTAATGCTTTTCGTATTTCAAGGACACGCTCGCCTTGCGTCATGTTGCTCACCTCTCTTTCTGTATTTCTTCTATAACAATACCACGCAAAAAATAAAAGGTCAATAACAAAAGTTGAATTAAGACACAAAAATATGTTGACAAAGTGGAATTAAGACACTATAATATGTCTTGAAGACACAGAGAAACACACATCATCATAAAGGAGGCAACAACAGTGACGACGATTCAGGTATACAGAAATCGAAGGAACTCAAACAAATACATAGAAGTGCATAACGATGGACACTATCACAATTCATTGAAACAGTATCTGTACTGGGAAAGAAACGTCATTACAGGCGAACCGCTCCCGGAACCAGTGAAGAACATCACCGGAGACAGACGGCTCCATCGTTGGAGAAAAGCGAACCTGAAGGAACTGCTCGAAGATTACGAGCCAGTGACAGCATAGAAGAAAGGAGGAAGACACATGGCAGTAGCACTTGAAACCGAAAGAAAGGAATTAGAGAACCAGACAAAGGACATCGAGGAAATGATCTCACTGCTGAAGCAACTGACCAGCGGCGAGAAGCGTGAGATTAAAGGAATCATGATCGGATTGCAGATGGCAAAGCAGGCAGGACTGACTGCATAGAACAGGCCCCGGCGGAAATGCCGGGGAGTACATATAAGGAGAATAGACATGGCATCACTGAAAGAGATCGCAAGAGAATACCGAGACGAGATCATGGACGGTATTGCATGGGTAGCAATTTGGAAGACTGGAAGAAGTTGGAACGCAAAAGCCTTCTGGCTGAACCTTGAAACCGAGAGAATTGAAGATGAAGAGATGGAAGAGGCCAGAGAGATCGTGGCAGCAGACCCGAAAGCAATCTTCATCAACGAATATTACACGGCACACATGGGAGAGGGAAAACTGGATGAGATCGTGGAGGGCATCCGCTTCATGTATGAAAATGAATACAATCTTCTGGCAAATAACACGGCATACGCAGAGGAAGAGCAGGAGGGCATCCGCTTCGAGGCATCCGAAAAGATGGAGGAGATCACAACGATCACAAAGGACCTGAACCAGAGGGACAAGAACTGGAAATGGTCAACAAAAGTGGAAGACAGACTGAACCTTCCATTCCCTGAAAGCGTGATTGAGATGCACTGGGGATATTTGGGTATTTAGAAGAACCGCAGGACTATTTCAAAGTTATTTATGACAAAACAGAGCAGGTGTTCGTCGTGAAAGACGATCAAGGAGAAGACATCACTGAAGAACTGGAAGATACAACGTCATTGAGAGGCACGATGTACAGTGTGTTCCGGTATGCGTCAAGTAGATATTAAGGAGGAGCAGGCATGACAACGAAAGATCAGGAGAGAAAAGCGGTCGAGAAGATCAGAAAGATTGTTGAGGAGTTGGGCGAGAACAGTTACGTCGGATTCGCAATGGAGGGAGTTCTGGAACTGGCAGAGGACAACATTCGAGAAGATACTGCGTACAGTATGAAGAAAAACGCAGAGATCGCGTGGGAGAGAGCAGACAAAGCAGAGAAAGAGAACAAAGACCTGAAGAAAGAGATTGAAGACCTGAAGAAGACCGTCGAGAAGAGAGGAACAACCATTTCAGAACTGAACACGGAACTCTGCAATGCGAGAGCAGAGGCAAAAGCGAACGAGATTCCTGAAGAACTGGTTCAGGAGATGTATTGCATGGCCTATGACAAGGAAGCAGAGTCAATCGGAAAGATGGAGAGGGCAGCAGATCAGATGGCAGCGGCAATCATTGCCGGAGAAGATGTGCATGGATTCGCAGAGGAGTACAAGAAGCAGAAAGCAAACCGGAGCAGATACAGAAAAGTGATGGAGGAACTGGACAAGAGAGAAAGACGGAGGGCCGGAAGAGAATGAGAAAGAAATATTATCATGCGGCAACACCGGAGACGATGGAGAAGATCATTGCTGACGGAGTAGTGAAAAGAGGATGGGACGGTTGCGTGTACCTCTGCGAAAAGCCACAGGACGCAGCGAAGTTCGTGGCAATCAGAGGACACGATGAAGTGGCAGTGATAGAAGTGATTCTTCCAGCAAACAAGGTGAAGGAATCATTTGACCATTCAGTCCAGTTCTTCCAGTGCAAAGCATTTATGTATGAAGAAGACATCAAAGTCAGACCAAACGCAGAAGTTGTTGAATACAGTTTCAAGTGAACGAAAGGAGAAGAGGATGTTCATTTTATCACAGGACAAAACAAGGATTTTCAATATGCAAGGTCACATTGAGGGAATCGGATATGAGGAAGAGAACTTTAAGAAGGGGAAGAAAGAAGAGATCAGACACACGATTCAGGTGTTTGACGGATGCGCCGAAGAAATTGCCGAGTACGAATGCAAAGAAGATTGCCTGCTCGTGCTGTATGCGATTTTCAAAGCGATAGAGCAGGGAGGTAAAACGGCAGAGCTTCCGGCACGGGAGAAAATGAAAGAACAGAGAGAAGCATTGAAACAGTATCTGGAATCAGGAAAGAAACTGACAGAGTGGACAGCAGAACTCCTGAAAGAATTGCTTGATATGTAATAAAAGCCGAAACAGGGCATTCGCCCTGTCTGGACACGACGGCAACGTGTTCACTGATGATGGCAAGCCGAAAGACATTATCGGAGCATCGTGAAAACATGGCGGCGCGTACAGTCTGCCAGAACACTGTATGGATGGATAACAGGTTTTAGCACTTTTTAAGGTGAAAAGGCAGACACGGTGAGAACGCTTGCCAGAAAGAAGGTGGAGGAAGAAAAAATGAAATTCATTGATTTTTTTGCCGGAGTCGGAGGGTTCCGCAGAGGAATGGAATTAGCAGGGCATGAATGCGTCGGCTTTTGCGAGTTTGACAAGTTCGCGACTGCAAGCTATACCTCGATGCACCTGCTCACCCAGGAACAGAGAGAGTTCCTGGACAAAATGCCACTGAAACAACGGCAAAAAGAAATATTGAAGGAGGAATACAGAAATGGCGAATGGTATGCAAATGACATTAGAAGGGTGTATGCCGGAGACATTCCAAAAGCAGATTGCTGGTGCTTCGGATTCCCATGCCAGGACATCTCCGTTGCCGGAAAACAGCGGGGACTGGTCGGAAAAAGAAGTGGAATATATTACAACATTATTGACCTCCTCAAAGGCAAAGAGGAAAGTGCTAAACCCTCATACCTACTTGTTGAGAACGTTAAGAACCTGTTATCAATCAATGCAGGATTCGACTTTGCCTCAGTTCTGTCTGAAATGGACGAAGCAGGGTATGACTGTCGGTGGCAGGTGCTTAACTCCAAAAACTTCGGAGTCCCGCAGAACCGTGAGCGTGTGTTCATTATCGCAAATCTTAGAAGCAGAGGTAGACGAGAAATATTACCTCTCACCGGAGAAAACGCAGCAGCTCTTAACCAGCTTATAGGAGGCATGCAGGGCTACCGTGTTTATGGGACGGACGGCATTTCCGCAACCCTTGTGGGGAATGCTGGCGGTGTCGGGGCCAAGACAGGGCTTTACTTCATCGACCAGAGCAACCATGATCCGAAGATCACGGATACGGCAAGATGCCTGACAGCGAGGTACACAGCCGGGATGACCAACCATACCGCCATGAACTCAGCCGTGCTGGAAGTCCACCCGGTGCTTACACCGGAGCGGATGGAGAAACGGCAGAACGGAAGAAGGATGAAAGAGGACGGAGAGCCGATGTTCACCCTGACCTCCCAGGACAGGCACGGTGTGTATGTCTGTGAAAAGGTGGATTCCGTCAAAGTAAAAAATGCAACGAAGGCAGGATATGAAGTGGCACGGGAAGGGGACGGTATCAACCTTGCCTACCCGGACAGTGAGACAAGAAGGGGACGGGTCGGAAAAGGATGCTCCCAGACACTGGACTGTTCCGGGCAGATGGGAACGCTCATAAGGGGCGGACGCATCAGACGGCTGATTCCGAGGGAGTGTTTCCGCTTACAGGGATTTTCTGATGAGCTTTTTGACCGTGCCTCTGCCGTCAACTCCGATGCACAGCTTTATAAACAGGCCGGAAATGCAGTCACCGCAACGGTCGCTTATGCGGTTGCGATGTCACTTCCGGAGTCCAGAAGCTGACATTACATTTTCTTTTGGAAAGTACCATTATCTGCTTGACTATACGGACATTCAGAGTGATATATGGTACTACCAAAAGGAAAGGAGACCAGCAGAATGGAAATTATTACAAACGCTGAGAACAGGAAAGAATTAGTAAAAGCCTTATCCGGACATTTCGGACAGAGGTCAGAATACCTTGGACCGCCATCCTTTGCATACCGCATCGGAAGCATCATGGTGGACAGGGATGCAAAGGTCATACTTGAAGATGACAGCATGGAAGACGAGGTGAGAAGGGTGCTTTTCCAGAATGATGTGGCAGAAGAGACACAGGAAACACAGACGCAAGAACCGGAAGCGGAGATCAAAATACCAATCGGCAGCATGACACCGCAAGGCATCATCAACCTGATAAATATGATGCATTCAAAACAGTACCTTATCAACAGGGCAGTCGGCAGGGAGTGCATTTCCATAGCAGACAGCCTTATAAATGCCTTGGCCGAAAGAACCTTTGAAGATACGGAGACGGCAGCAGGGTTTATTATGGAACAGGGCGGATGCAGCGGTGTTACCTTTGCAGACGGGAACATTGAGTTCACGGGGTTTCCGCATACCGATGACATGATGGAATACTGCAGACTTGCATCGGCAATGGTAAAGAAAGCATCGGAACAGAAACGTGTGAATGCGAAACAGACCATTGAAGAGAATGAAAAATATTACATGAGGGCATGGCTGGTATCCATCGGATTTGGCGGGAGCGAAGGAAAGGAAACGAGGTCCTTCTTCCTTAAGGGGCTGAAAGGTCATACGGCATTCCGTACCCCGGAAGATGCGGAAAAGTGGAAAGCCAACCGCAGGGCAGAAAGGGGGTCAACGGTATGTTCGGAGTAAGCAGACAGACACTTGAGAGACTGAGGAAGGAATATCCTGAGGGAACCAGGGTGGAGCTTATCCGCCTTGATGACCCCTACCGAAAGATCCCGTCAGGAACCACTGGAACTGTGGAATATGTGGATGATGCAGGACAGCTCCACACGGTATGGGACGGACACGGGTCATTGGCGATGATCTATGGAGTGGATGAATGGAGAAAGGTAAAAGACTGATGGATAAGATTGTGACGGTCTGCTATGGTAAAGAAGAGACATGGGAATCGAAGAAAGCTGCGGAGCAGTTTTTCCTTCGAGCCATGATGGGATCTGATGGCAGTGAAAGGGAACGCTATACAAATATCTACATAAAACTGCAGATGGGGATGACCTTCTGCACAGATGAAGAATTTTAAAAGGGGAGAATGAAGTGAAAGAAGTCAGAGGAAAGCTGATGGCATTGATGAAAAAGCATCAGATGGATATGGCGGAATTTTCGGAAAAATGTGGAATAAAGGAAGAACGGGTGGAACGGCTGCTTGGCGGCAGGGGAAAACCTAGCCATTTGGAGCGGATGTGTATCGCAGAAGCTTTTGGGATGACAGAGGAAGAGTTACAGGATATAGAACCGCTTTCGCAGACAGAGGTACGGGAGGTGCAGACAGACGGCATTGAAAAAGTGATCGCAGAACGGCTGCAGGAGATCGTAAAGATTCATGGGATAGGAATTCCTGAACTTGCAGAACGGTGTGGTTTAAAAAGACAGAGAGCAAAGAAACTTATGAATGGTGAAGTAAAGATGAGCATTGCAGAGGCAGTCAGCATCGCCAATGAATTTCAGGTCTCTTTGGAATATCTGTTAGGAAGATATCCATATCCGCTTCCAGCACCACGGACAGAGGAAGAATGGATGGTATACGAAAAACTCGGACAGATGGATGAAAATGAAGCCCAGAAATATTTAGAAATGATGATGCCGATGAAAAAGGACTTGCCATAATTTACACAGGTTTCGGAACAGATCTTTGTGCAGTTTATGGGTGCGATATAACTGGATATATGTGTGTTTTAGAGCGAATATGTACCTACCGAAAGGGAAGAAAACGAACGGAGGTACAAGCCATGAACGAAAGGATTGCAAAACAGATCGAGGAAATGAAGAAACAGACCATCGGGGTCGAGGTTGAGATGAATAACATCCGAAGGGATAAGGCAGCAGAACTTGCAGCTACATTCTTTGGGACAGGAAGATTTGAAAACACAGCTTCCAGAAACGGATATTATACATGGTCCGCATGGGATGCAAGCGGAAGGGAATGGAAATTCCAGAAGGACGTCAGCATTGCGGGACCGGATGATAAAAAATGTGAGCTGGTCACACCGATCCTTCACTACGAAGACATCGAACTTCTCCAGGAACTGATAAGAAAGCTCAGACATGCGGGAGCCAAGAGTGATGCAACAAGGGGATGCGGAGTCCACATCCACATTGGAGCAAAGGGACACACACCGCAGACTTTACGAAACCTTGCAAACATCATGGCGGGACACGAGAACCTTTTAGCGGATGCCTTAAACCTCGACAGCTGGCGGATGAACCGCTACTGCAAAACGGTAGATCCAAGATTTCTTAAGGAACTCAATAAAAAGAAACCGAAAACGATGGCAGCCCTCGCAGATATCTGGTATACGGCAAACGGGGCAAGCTACGGAAGAGACCATCATTACAACGACAGCCGATACCATATGCTAAACTACCATGCTACTTTTACAAAGGGAACGGTCGAGTTCAGGCTTTTCCAATTTGATGCTCCGGCTGACGGAAAGCTGAACGGACTGCATGCGGGACAGCTGAAAAGCTACATCCAGCTCTGCCTTGCCTTAAGCCAGATGGCAAAGGAAGTAAGGACGGCAAGCCCGAAACCGCAGCAGACAGAAAATCCGAAATATGCAATGAGGACTTGGCTTTTACGCCTCGGATTCATCGGGGATGAATTCAAGACCGCAAGGGACATCCTTACAAAGAGACTTGCAGGAGACACTGCTTTCAGAAGCGGAAGGGCTGCTTGAAGAGAACAGCCTCCTGCCACCTTGGAGCATTGACCGCCATGTGCGGTCTTAAGGTGGTAGAAGGGTGTTCCCTTCAGAAAGGATGGAGCATTATGGAGAAAAGATATTACATTGCTTATGGCAGCAACCTTAATTTACGGCAGATGAAAATGCGTTGTCCGACCGCAAAGGTTATGGGGACTGCGGTCATCAAGGATTACGAACTGCTTTTCAAGGGAAGCCTTACAGGGGCATACCTTACGATTGAGCCGAAGGAAGGCAGTGAGGTTCCCGTTGCGGTCTGGACCGTTACCGAAGCAGATGAAGAGGCACTTGACCGTTATGAAGGATGCCCTGTTTTTTATTACAAAAAGGATATGGAACTGGATATCAGGGGAATACGGACAGGGAAAATAAGAAAAAGAAAATGCTTTGTGTATATCATGCACGAAGAGCGGAAAATCGGGATTCCTTCCCTTTCCTATGTAAGAACATGCCTTGAAGGTTATATCAGTTTCGGATTTGATGAGCATTATCTTTCCGAGGCACAGATCAGGGCAGTGAAGGAGGTAGGATATGAAGACTGAAACATTAAGAATAAGAATCTGCCCGAAATGTGGGACAGGATACACACGGACACCTGCCCTTTCAAGGGAAGATAACCAGACGCTTATCTGTCCAGACTGTGGAACCCGTGAGGCACTTGCAAGCATGGGCGTGAGCAGGGAAGAACAGGAAGAAATTATAGAGACCATACACAGGTCAAACAGATAGCGGTTATATAAAAAGGCTTCTTCGGGAGTCTTTTTTTGTTGCCATTTTTACAGGGAGGTGAGGACAGTGGCACAAAGAGGAAGAAAACCAAAACCAACGGCAGTAAAGGTGCTTGAGGGAAATCCGGGCAAGAGAAGCCTTAATACGGGCGAACCAAAGCCGGAGAAAAAGGCCCCGCGCTGTCCGGCATGGCTTGAGGATGAGGCAAAGAAAGAATGGAGAAGGATGGCGAAACAGCTGGAGCATCTCGGCATCCTGACAGAAATAGATATGGCAGCATTCGCAGGATACTGTCAGGCATATGCGAGATGGAAAGAGGCAGAGGAGTTTATTACACAGCATGGGACCATCGTAAAGACCCCGAGCGGATACTGGCAGCAGGTACCGCAGGTATCCATCGCACAGACATATCTGAAGATCATGAATAAGTTCTGTGAGCAGTTCGGACTGACCCCGTCTGCAAGAAGCCGTATCTCCACGGACAGCGGGGAAGATAAGCAGAATGATGAAATGGAGCTTCTGCTTGTGAAAGGCGGTGCAGGATAATGTTTGATGAGGCAAAAGCAGACCATGCAGTCAATTTTATAAACTGCCTGAAACACACCAAAGGAAGGTGGAGGGGAGTTCCGTTTGAACTTCTCCCCTGGCAGGATGAGATCATCCGTACCCTTTATGGGACAGTAAAGGAAAACGGATACAGGCAGTACAATACCTGTTACTGTGAGATACCGAAGAAAAATGGAAAATCGGAGCTGGCAGCCGCCATTGCACTGTATATGACATGCGGTGACGGTGAGTGGGGAGCAGAGGTTTACGGCTGTGCTTCCGACAGGCAGCAGGCTTCCATCGTATTCGATGTTGCGGTGGATATGGTAGACCAGTGTCCGGCACTGAAGAAAAGGATCAAGCCTGTCATGTCCGTAAAAAGACTTGTATACAAACCGACCAACAGCTTCTATCAGGTGCTGTCGGCAGAGGCATACACCAAGCACGGTCTGAATGTCCATGCGGTCATCTTTGATGAGCTGCATGCACAGCCGAACCGGGAACTGTTCGATGTCATGACCAAAGGTTCTGGTGATGCCAGAACACAGCCATTGTTCTTCCTGATCACAACAGCCGGGACAGACAGGAATTCCGTGTGTTTTGAACAGCATCAGAAGGCTCTGGATATTATTGAAGGAAGAAAGATCGACCCGACTTTTTATCCGGTGATTTATGGGGCTTCTGATGAGGATGACTGGTCGAGTGAGGATGTGTGGTATAAGGCAAATCCGTCACTTGGATACACGATTGACATTGAGAAAGTGCAGAATGCATATATCAGTGCCAAAGAGAATGCAGCAGAGGAGAATGTGTTCCGGCAGCTCCGTCTGAATCAGTGGGTGAAACAGAGCACCCGGTGGATGCAGATGGATAAGTGGGATGCCTGTTCCTTTGCAGTGAATGAAGAAGAGCTTCTCGGAAGGGAATGCTATGGCGGACTCGATCTTTCAAGTTCCACGGATATCACGGCATTCGTGCTTGTGTTCCCGCCAAGGAATGATACCGAAAAGTATGTGATCCTTCCGTATTTCTGGATACCGGAGGATAACATGAAGCTTCGTGTACGAAGGGATCATGTTCCGTATGATGTCTGGGCAGCCGAAGGGTGTTTAAAGACTACGGAAGGAAATGTCATTCATTATGGATTCATTGAGCAGTTCATTGATGAACTTGGTACGAAATTTCATATTAAGGAAATCGCATTTGACCGATGGGGAGCGGTGCAGATGGTGCAGAACCTTGAGGGTATGGGATTTACCGTTGTTCCATTTGGACAGGGATATAAGGATATGAGTCCACCGACCAAGGAGCTGATGAAGCTGACACTGGAAGGGCGGATCGCACATGGCGGGCATAAGGTGCTGCGGTGGATGATGGATAATGTGTTTGTCCGTCAGGATCCCGCAGGAAACATCAAAATGGATAAAGAAAAATCCACGGAGAAGATCGATGGGGCTGTTGCAACCGTTATGGCACTTGACCGTGCAATCAGAAACGAAGGCAGTGACGGAAGTGTATATGATGACAGAGGAATTATAGTATTTTAACAGCGGAGGTATCGTATGGGAATTAAGAGTTTATTTGGATTTGGACAGGCGAGGGATAAGCCTGAGGACAAGGCAGCAGATGCAGGATATTCATTTCTGTTCGGGAGGACAACAAGCGGAAAGCCTGTGAATGAAAGAACTGCAATGCAGACTACGGCAGTATATGCCTGTGTCAGAATCCTTGCGGAAGCAGTGGCATCTTTACCGCTTCATGTATATGAGTATCAGGATGACGGCGGCAAGAAGCTGGTGCATGACCATCCTTTATATTATCTGCTCCATGACGAGCCGAACCCGGAGATGACTTCATTTGTGTTCAGGGAAACACTGATGAGTCATCTTTTAATATGGGGAAATGCTTATGCCCAGATCATAAGGGACGGGACCGGAAGGGTGCTTGGGCTTTATCCGCTCCTTCCGGATAAGATGGACGTGCAGAGGGATGACCGTGGAAACATCTATTATGTGTATTCCAGAAACAGTGATGAAAACCCCATGTTCAAGGAATATGGAGATATCAGGCTGAAAGCTGAGGAGGTGCTTCATATCCCCGGACTGGGATTTGACGGGTTGATCGGATATTCCCCGATTGCAATGGCAAAGAACGCTGTCGGCATGACGCTTGCCTGTGAGGAATACGGGGCGAGTTTCTTTGCAAATGGGGCAAATCCGGGAGGTGTCCTGGAGCACCCTGGAGTCCTGAAAGACCCGTCAAAGGTGAGGGAATCCTGGAACTCCGTATACCGTGGTGTGAATAACGCACACAAGATCGCAGTGCTTGAAGAAGGAATGAAGTATCAGCAGATAGGCATCCCGCCGGAAGAAGCACAGTTCCTTGAGACAAGGAAATTCCAGATCAATGAGATCGCAAGGTTATACAGAATACCACCGCATATGATAGGTGACCTTGATAAATCGAGCTTTTCCAATATTGAGCAGCAGTCTTTGGAGTTCGTAAAATACACACTTGACCCGTGGGTGATCCGGTGGGAGCAGTCCTTACAGAGATCGCTCCTTCTGCCGGGAGAGAAAGGAAAGTATTTTATCAAGCTGAATGTGGATGGCCTTCTCCGTGGGGATTACCAGTCAAGGATGAACGGCTATGCGGTCGGAAGGCAGAACGGGTGGTTTTCTGCCAATGACATCCGTGAGATGGAGAACATGAATCCGATCCCGGATGAAGAAGGAGGAAGCCTGTATCTTATTAACGGTGCTATGACAAAACTTGCAGATGCGGGTGCATTTGCTGGGAAGGATACCGGACAGACACAGGAAGAGAAAAAACTCCCTGCACAGGAAAACAGCAGAAAGAGAGGTAAACGATGAAGCGGAAGTTTTGGAACTGGATAAGGAATGAAGATGAGAGCGTGCCTGACATGGAAAGGACGCTCTTTTTAAATGGCATGATTTCGGATGAAACATGGTACGGGGACGAAGTCACCCCACAGCTTTTCAAAGATGAACTGAATGCCGGAAATGGAAATATCACGGTGTGGATCAATTCACCGGGCGGTGATGTGTTTGCAGCAGCCCAGATCTATAACATGCTCCGTGATTATAAGGGTAGTGTGACGGTCAAGATTGACGGCATTGCAGCTTCGGCGGCATCCGTAATCGCTATGGCAGGAGATACGGTCTGTGTATCCCCGGTGGCTATGATGATGATCCATAATCCTGCAACGATGGCAATGGGTGAGGCGAAAGATATGCAGAAAGCAATCGCCATGCTGAATGAGGTCAAGGAATCCATCCTGAATGCTTATGAATTCAAGACGGGGCTTACCCGTGCAAGGCTCTCACACATGATGGATGACGAGACCTGGTTCAATGCAAAGAAGGCGGTGGAGCTTGGCTTTGCGGATAAGATCCTTTTTGATTCCGATGAGGATGAGAAAAAGAAAAAGCCGGATGATCCGGAAGAAAAGCCGGAGAAAGGCAGTGATGGAGAGAAAGGGGACGGAGAGGATGACAAGGACAAAAACGGGAAAAAGAAGCTCCCGTTCCAGCAGGATTCCATGATGTTTTCCACCAAGGCGATGAATGAATCGTTCCTTTCCAAGGTGTCCGACAGGGATGCCATGATACCAGTCAACCAGTTGGAGAAGAGACTGAGTCTCTTAGCACATTAAGGAGGATATTGAACTATGAGTAAGATATTAGAATTAAGAGAAAAAAGAGCGAAGGCGTGGGAAGCTGCAAAAGCATTCCTTGATGCCAAGAGAACACAGGAAGGTTTTGTTTCTGCTGAAGATGCAGCCACCTATGACAAGATGGAAGCGGATGTCGTAAATCTTGGAAAAGAGATCGAGAGACTGGAAAGACAGGCTGCAATTGATGCAGAGCTTGCAAAGGCAACAAGCACCCCGATCACCAATCAGCCGCATGCCGGAACTGGCGGGGAGACAAAAACAGGAAGGGCAACCGATGAGTACAGAAAAGCGTTCTGGAACGGTATGAGAAACAAGATGTCATACGAAGTACAGAACGCTCTTTCTATTGGTACGGATTCTGAGGGCGGATATCTTGTGCCGGATGAGTATGAAAGAACACTGGTGGAAGCCCTGAATGATGAAGTGTTCTTCCGTAATCTGGCTACTGTTATCAAGACATCGAGCGGTGACCGTAAGATTCCAATCGTCACATCAAAGGGTGAGGCAGCATGGATCGATGAAGGAGGTCAGTTTACGGAATCCAATGACAGTTTTGGGCAGACAACCATTGGTGCTCATAAGCTGGCAACCATGATCAAGGTTTCAGATGAGCTTTTAAATGACAGCGTGTTTAATATTGAACAGTATATTTCCAGGGAGTTTGGAAGAAGGATCGGTGCAAAGGAAGAAGAAGCCTTTTTCATCGGTGACGGAGCAGGAAAACCTACAGGTATTTTCAACGCAACAGGTGGTGCTGAAACAGGAGTGACAGCTGCAAATACCACCATTACGTTTGATGATGTCATGGATCTTTACTATTCCCTTCGAGCTCCATACCGTAACAAGGCAGTATGGCTTCTGAATGATTCGACTGTTAAGGCAATCAGAAAACTGAAGGATGGAAACGGAAATTATATCTGGCAGCCATCTGTAAGGGAAGGAGAGCCGGACAGGATCTTGAACCGTCCTTACCGTACATCCATTTATGTGCCGGAGCTTGCAGCAGGAAAACGTGTGATGGCATTCGGTGATTACAGTTATTACTGGATCGCAGAACGCCAGGGCAGAAGTTTCAAGAGACTGAATGAGCTTTATGCTACAACGGGACAGGTTGGATTTCTCGCTTCCGAACGTGTTGACGGCAAGCTGATCCTGTCTGAGGCAGTGAAAACACTCGATGTGAAAGCTGCCGGAAAGTAGGTGGACTGAATGTTTGTAACGCTTGAGGAAGCCAAAGGGTATCTGAGGGTGGATTCATCAGACGAGGATAATTTTATCCTCGGTCTGATGGAAACTGCAAATGCCCTGATTAAAAATGTGACAAGACGGACTCCGGCGGTACTTAAGAAGCATGAAGCAGTTGTGCGGACAGCAGAGCTGTATGTGATCGCATATCTTTATGAGCACAGGGAGGAAGCCGACCATAAGGCCATGACGGAGACCGTGAAATATCTGCTCTTTGGCATACGGAAGGAGAAATTTTAATGATTGAACTGATGCGTGACCGGATCACGATCCAGAAAAGTTCCGTGAAAACAGATAAGATCGGAAACCATACGGCAGTCTGGGAAGATGTGTATTCCTGTGCTGCTTATGCCAATAACCTGTCGGGAAAAGAATACTGGGCAGCAAAGCAGTTGAATGCCCAGTCTGAACTGGACTTTATTATCCGGTACTGCAGTGAGGTGGCAGCCCTGGACAGCGAGCATTACCGCATCAGGTTCCGTGGGGATCTTTATAATATTACGTTTATTGATAACGTGCAGTATAAAAACAAATCTGTCAGGATCCGTGCGGAACGGGTCAAACGGTGAGGTGAATTGGAGATGGCAAAGAAGATCAAAGCAGATGCCCTTGCATCGGAAGTCATGAAGGAGCTGGACGATTATTCCAGTCTGACTACGGAAGTGATGAAGAAGGCGGTCAGGAATGCCGGAAAAACAGTCCGGGAGGAGATCGCAGACACAGCACCGAAAAAGACAGGAACTTATGGAAAAAGCTGGACGGTCAAAAAGACAGGGGAAGACAGTAAGTCCCTGCAGGTAACGGTACATTCCAAAAACCGATACCAGATCGCTCATCTCCTGGAGCATGGACATGCAAAAAGGGGAGGCGGCCGGGTAGCAGCAAGACCGCATATTGCACCTGCAGAGGAGAATGGAATCCGCCAGCTTGAGGAAGAAATCGAGAGGGGGATCCGGAATGGATGATCTGGTTAAGATGATGGAAGAAACAGGACTGCCATTTGCTTACGACCACTTTGAAGAGGGTGAAACAGCAGAGCCACCGTTTGTATGCTATCTTCTTCCGCAGAGTAATCATTTTTCTGCGGACGGAGAGGTGTATCTGAAGATTACGGAAGTCCATATCGAACTGTATACCGACTGTAAGGACTTGTCGGCAGAACAGAAAGTAGAAGCCGTGCTGGATAAGCAGGGTATTTTTTATGAGAAATCCGAGGTATGGATTGAAAGCGAGAAATTGTATGAAGTCCTGTATTCATTTGAGATGGAGGTTTAGACATGGGAAATAAAGTAAAATATAATCTGAAAAATGTCCATGCGGCAAAGCTGACGGAAACGGTAAGCAGCAGCGGTGAAACGACATTTTCTTATGAAAGTCCAAAGGCAATCCCCGGAGCAGTCAGTATCAGTCTGGATGCGGAAGGGGAATCCACACCGTTTTATGCAGATGGTATCGTATATTTCCGTTCCGTAACGAATAACGGATACAGTGGTGATTTGGAAATTGCACTGATCCCGGAGTGGTTCCGGACGGAGATCTTACAGGAGAAGCTGGATGGAAAAGGTGTGCTTGTGGAAAGTACAAACATCGGGGAAAGTGTAAAATTTGCCCTGTTATTTGAATTTGACGGGGATGTGAATAGTATCCGCCATGTGATGTATAACTGCACGGCATCCCGCCCGTCCATCGAATCCGAAACAAAAGAGGATACGATCGAGCCGGGAACGGAGAAGCTGTCACTGACGGCTGATCCGAGAAGTGACGGACTGGTAAAGAGCCGTACCGGAGATACCACGGATGCAGCGACATATACGAACTGGTATAAGTCCGTATATATTCCGTCAGAAACAACAGGCAGCAGTGCGAAAGGATAAGGTGAAAGGATATGTTAAAAAGAGAAATTGAAATCTGTGGGAAAAAGATCCCGTTCCGGTCATCTGCGACCGTTCCGAGATTATACCGTGCAAAGTTCAAGAGGGATATTTTTAAGGATCTGTCGAAACTGGAAAAATCCTATAAGGGTAAGACCGAGGATGGGGATGAGTTCCAGATCGATGACTTGGAGATTTTTGAGAATGTTGCATATATCATGGCCTACCATGCGGATAACAGCATCCCGGCATCCATTGATGACTGGTTGGACCAGTTTGATATGTTTTCCATCTATGAGGTGCTGCCTCAGATCCTGGAACTGTGGGGCGATAACCTTGCAACAGAGGTGGCAGCAAAAAAAGGTCTGGCAGAAGTGAACGGGAAATGACAACACCGCTGTTCCTTCTGCGCAGCGTAGAGATTGGAATATCCATATCGGATCTGGATCTTTTGACGGTAGGGCTGGTGATCGACATGTGGACGGAAAAAGCAAATGACGGCGTGAAATATAATAAGATCGCCACGCAGGATGATTTTGATAAATTCTGATAGAAGCATCAGAAAAATCATGTTATTATGATATTGTATAATTTCTGTTTGAAAGAATACAGAAATTATTCTCCACTCCTGAGAAAATAATTATGCAGGGATAATCCTTGGAAAATATTCTAGGGATTCAGCTTAGAAGGTGACAAAAGTGTCCGCTATCTTCTGCAGGTTATTTAATGGAATCAGGAAGAAAGGAGGATAACTATGGCTAAGAGAAAAGGAGTATCCGGTAAAACGCATACGAAACAGCAGCTTAATGATTATGCCAATCAGAATAATCCGAATAATAAGGCATACCGGGCAAGAAGAACAAACGAAGGAAAAGCCCGAAAAACAGGGAATCACTTTGACCGGGATATGATTTATTATGAGCCGGATCTTGGCTTTGGCTGGTGTGATGACTAGGATTTGAGAAAGGCAGGTATTTGTATGGGAAACTTTTTTTATAACCTGTTTAATGGAAAGACGGGCTATACAATATCGGATAACATGGCAGTGGATGAAGATGGTGATCTTTTAATGAGGTTATCTGATCATACGGTTATGGATATGGATACAGGGGAAATTGGTTTTTTATCATCGGCAGGAAATCTGTTTGATGAGGAAGATGAATGGTAATGTAAACCTGATATGACGAATGGAAAAGCATCGCATTTTGCGGTGCTTTTCCTATACTTAGAAAATTATGTTTTTATGAAAATGAGGCATCGATCATTTAGTTGTGATCGGTGCTTTTTTTCTGACATGACGGGGGAGGTGTGTGCAGGTGGCAAGCAGGATTAAAGGAATCACGGTCGAGATCGGAGGGGATACCACTGGTCTTGACAAAGCCCTGAAAAATGTAAATGCAACGATCAGGACGACCCAGTCCTCGTTGAAGGATGTCAATAAGCTGTTGAAGCTGGATCCGGCAAATACAGAGCTGCTTGCACAGAAGCAGAAACTTTTAAAGGATGCCATTGGTTCTACCAAAGAAAAACTGGATGCTTTAAAAACAGCACAGGAACAGGCAAAGCAGCAGCTGGAGAACGGGGATCTGGGACAGGATAAATATGATGCCCTTCAGAGGGAGATCATTGAAACGGAACAGGAACTCCAAAAGCTGGCACAGGAAGCGGTAAATTCCAATGCTGCCCTTGCGAAAATCGAAGAGGCCGGTGGAAAACTGGAGTCAGTCGGAAATAAGATATCCGGTGTCGGAACAAAAATGCTTCCCGTTACGGCGGCAGTTGCAGGTCTTGGTACAGCAGCCGTGAAGACTACGGCAGATTTTGATTCTTCCATGAGTCAGGTACAGGCCACGATGGGAATTACGGCTGATTCCATGTCAAAGATGGATGGACAGTCAGTAAATACAATGGATACCCTGCGTACCCTGGCGAAGCAGATGGGAGAGAAAACAGCCTTTTCTGCAAGTGAGTGTGCACAGGCACTTAATTACCTTGCTTTGGCAGGTTATGATACACAGCAGATGTGTGATACGCTTCCAACGGTACTGAATCTGGCAGCTGCAGGAGATATTGATCTTGCATCTGCATCGGATATGGTAACGGATGCAATGTCAGCCCTTGGCATGCAGACGGATGAAGCCAATACAATGGTCGATCAGATGGCAAAAACAGCATCGACAACGAACACATCCGTGGCACAGCTTGGGGAAGGAATCCTTACCATTGGTGCAACTGCCAAATCCGTAAAAGGCGGTACGGCAGAATTAAATACGGCCCTTGGTATTCTGGCCAATAATGGTATCAAGGGAGCAGAGGGCGGTACACATCTTAGAAACGTGATCCTTGCATTACAGAGTCCGACCGATAAGGCAGCTGCCTGTATGGAGAGTCTTGGCCTTCAGGTTTATGATTCGCAGGGAAACATGCGGAGTCTGAACGATATCCTTTCTGACCTTAATAAGTCTATGGACGGCATGACCTCTGCAGAGAAGAATAATATCATCAGTACGATCTTTAATAAAACGGATCTGGCATCCGTAAATTCCCTGCTTGCAAATACCGGGGATACCTGGGACAGTCTTCAGAAGTCCATTACGGAATCCGGTGGTGCTGCACAGCAGATGGCAGATACACAGCTTGATAACCTGTCCGGTCAGATCACCATCTTAAAATCAGCGGTGGAAGGTCTGACCATTTCTTTTGGAGAGGCGCTTATGCCTGTGATCCGGAGTCTTGTCTCCAAGATACAGGGATTTGTAGATAAGCTGAACAGCATGGATGAATCCCAGAGAAATCTGATCATCCGTGTTGCAGCGGTGGTTGCAGCCATCGGACCGTTCCTGATCATTCTTGGAAAAACGATCTCAACCGTAGGGACAGCGATGAAAGGCTTTTCTTCCCTTGCCAAAGGAATCGCAAGTCTTGGAGTAAAGATCGCAGGAAGCAGCGGTTCTGTAACCGGGCTTGCAAGTGCACTTGGGGCGGTAGCAGGACCTGTGCTGGCGGTTATTGCCGTGGTGGCCGTTTTAGTGGCTGCGTTTAAACATCTGTGGGATACCAACGAGGAATTCAGAAATGTCATGACAGCAATCTGGGAAGGTATTGTCAAGAAGGTACAGGCATTTGTTGCAGGGATCAAGGAAAGGCTGGCAGCCCTTAATATTGATTTTACTGCAGTGGTAAATACACTGAAAAAAATCTGGAATGGTTTCTGTGAACTTCTGGCACCTGTGTTTGAAGCAGCATTCAGTATCATTTCAACAGTTCTTGGTACAGTGCTTGATGTACTGACGGGACTGCTGGATGTGTTTATCGGACTTTTCACAGGAAACTGGGAGCAGATGTGGTCGGGGATCAAGGAGATATTCTCCGGCATCTGGAATGGGATCACTGGGATCTTTACGGCAGCATTGAATCTTATCCGTGGGATTGCGGATACAGTCCTTGGATGGTTTGGGACAAGCTGGAATGCAGTATGGACTTCTGTATCCACATTCTTTACAAATATCTGGAACGGGATCACGTCATTCTTTACCGGAGTATGGGAGACCATCAAGAATGTGGTACAGATAGGAATCCTGTTTATTGGTTCGCTTTTGGAAGCAGCATTTAATATCATTACACTGCCGTTCCGCTTTGTATGGGAGAACTGTAAGGAGACCATTATTTCCGTATGGAATACGATAAAAAGCACGGTTTCGACTGTGATCGATGCCGTGGCATCGGTGATCTCTACAGTCATGAATACCATAAAGACTGTGATCAGCACCGTCTGGGATGCAGTCAGTACAAAGATATCTACCGTGCTGAATGCCATTAAGTCAGTGGTAACCACGGTATTTAATGCAGTAAAAACGGTAGCAGTTACGGTGTGGAATGGAATCAAAACCGCAATCAGTGCGGTCGTTGACGGCATTAAAAGCAAGGTGTCTTCCGTATTTGAGGCTTTGAAGAATACACTTTCTTCTGTTTTTAATGGAATCAAATCGACAGCGGTATCTGTTTGGAACGGAATCAAGAGTGCAATCGTTACACCGATTGAGGCAGCACGGGATACTATTAAAGGAATCGTGGACAAGATCACGGGGTTCTTTAATAACATGCATTTGTCGCTTCCGCATATCAAGTTACCGCATTTCAGTATCAGTGGGAAATTGTCACTTGCTCCGCCAAGTGTACCGCATCTGAATATCGATTGGTACAAGGAAGGCGGTATCATGACAGGGCCGACCATCTTTGGCATGAACGGGTCGAGTCTTATGGCAGGAGGGGAAGCCGGAAAAGAAGCGGTTCTTCCACTGAAAGGCTTTTATGAACAGCTGGAAAATATCCTGACAAACAGGCTGAATACTTCGGCAATGGAGCAGTATCTGGCTGTGATAGCAGAAAACAGCGGAAAGGGCATCTATCTGGATGACGGAACGCTGATAGGAAAACTGGCACCCGGGATCAATCAGAAACTGGGCATGCAGAAATTTAAAGCAGAAAGGGGCATGGTCTGATGAGTGAATATACAACCGCAGGATTTGGGGCAACGATCAATGGAAAGCACACATGGAAAGATTATGGTCTTGTGATCGGCAATACGGATATCGTAAGTGAGCCATCCCCGAAAACTAATTATATTGAAGTGCCTGGAAGCAGTATCAGAATTGACCTTACGGAAACGCTGACAGGACAGGTGGAATATGAGTCCAGACAGCTTAAGTTTTCTTTAGGGAAAATGGAAAGGGAAGATTTGTGGCCGGTGTTTTACCGGACATTTCTGAAGGCATATCAGGGTAAAGAAGTACGGGTTGTTCTGGATCAGGAGCCGGATGTGTATTATCACGGACGTGCAGAAGTTTCGGGGTTTTCCAGAAATGGAAGGCTCGGTACATTTACCCTGACGATAGATGCGGATGCGTATAAATACGAAATTAATGTGTCAAGCGAGGATTGGCTGTGGGACGTATTGAATTTTGAAACAGGGATCATCCGTGATTACCGTGGAATCAGTGTCTCTGGAAGCAGCAGTAAACTTCTGGAAGGAAGCGGTATTCCGGTTGTTCCTGCATTTCTTGTCAGCAACCTTGATGAAAGCGTTTCGAACTATATTACTTTTAATGGGACGAGGTACACTCTGCAGGAAGGCCGGAATCGCTTTGCAGATCTGATCATTCCGGCAGGAGGTGGAAGACTCTATTTTTACGGAAAGTATACAGTAAATATTGAGTTCCGGGGAGGGAGTCTGTAAATGTATAAAGTATTTTGTGACGATCAGCTTTTGTATCTTCCGGGAGATCAGGAGCTGGTCATTTTTAATACCAAGCTGGAATTGGCAGATAACAAATCCGGCTCATTTGAGTTTGATATCCCGGCAGTAAACCCGATGTATGACAGGATGAAAAAGCTGACTTCCGTCATCCGGGTAGAAAAGGATGGGGACAGTATTTTCTACGGACGCATCCTTAGTATGGAGAAGAACTTTTATAATACCCGGACAGTGGTGTGCGAAGGGGAACTTGCCTATCTTCTGGATTCGATACAGGAGCCGAAGGCATACCACGGCTATACTGTGAGGAGCTTCTTGAATACCCTGCTGGCTGTGCATAACAGGCAGACAACAATGGAAAAACGGCTTGCTGTCACATTTAACTCCAAATGTGCGGGGGAAAGCGGATCTTATGATAACCTTTCCCTTTACTATCAGTCGGGAAGTACCACATATGCTGTTTTTACGAAAAAAAAGGCGGATGATGTGGCTGGAAAAACATTTATTGTACCTGCCGGAGACTTTTATGTGTACTGGCATACGGACGCATCGGTTAATAAATATTATGGATTTTCCATAGACAGCGTAGAGTTCACAGCGGGGGTTCCGGACACAGCAGTTGTATCAGCACTCCCATCTTATACGGCAGTGGAAACAAAGAAAGTTTCTGATATGCAGAGTGCACATAATCCGTATGATAACAGTTCCAATCTTTTGTGGCATTACACCCATACGTTCGACAGGAAAGACCTGTATCCCAAAATGTTTGTTACAGGGATGGTTACGGTGGAAGACAGCAATGATAGCATCTACCGCTATACAAATTGGGAAAACACGCTGGATGATATTCAGGATAAGCTGGTAGACAGACTTGGAGGGCATTTACGGATCCGGCATTCCGGCACGACCCGTTACCTGGATTATATCGCAGATTATGATAATACCAATACACAGGTCATTGAGTTTGGCAGTAACCTTCTTGATTATACAGAAAATGCGGATGCATCTGAAATTGCAACCAGAGTGATCCCGCTTGGTAAACGATTGGAGGAAAGTTCGATCGAAGGGCTGGAAGAATATACCACGATCAGGAGTGTGAATAAGGATGTTCCGTATATTGAATCCACGGATGCCATAAAAGAATATGGCGTGGTGACAAGGACTGTAAGTTTTGAGGATGTCGGAGAGCCGGCCAATTTGAAGAAGAAAGCAGAGAAATATCTGTCAGATATTCAGTTTGAGAACCTGTCTTTGACCTGCAATGCCGTGGACCTGAACATGGTGGATGTGGATATCGAACGGATCAAACTGGGGGATTCCATCCGGGTCGTGTCAAAACCACACGGAATGGACCGGTATTTTCCGGTTACTGCACTTACCATTGACCTGCAGAATCCACAGAATAATACGGTAACGCTTGGAACAAGTGTAAAGGCAGGAATTTCAGAACGTACAACAAATCAGAACGACTCGCTTGTACAGAAGATCCAGTCACTGCCGCCACAGTCTGACACCCTGCGGATGGCGATAGAAAATGCAACAGCCCTGATCACGGCAGCAACCACGGGGCATGTGGTGACAAGACCGGAAGAGATCCTGATCATGGATACTGCAGATAAGGATACCGCAAAAAAGGTGTGGCGATGGAATTTAAATGGTCTGGGATATTCCAGTACGGGATATAACGGGACGTTTGGAACAGCCATTACGATGGATGGAAAGATCGTAGGTAAATATATTGCTGCCAGAAGCATTTATGCAGATTCCTTTATTGCAGGAGAACTACAGACTGCGTGGAATGGAATCACGGATTATATCCAGCTAAAGAACGGGGAACTGCAGGTATTTAATACTTCTGATCAGCTGGTGTCAAAGTTCAATTATAATGGGGAGCATTTTTACAGGGACGGCACTTATGTAGGTAAGATTGGAACTAACAAGTGGTCAAGCAATGCAGCACACAAAGGGCTGGTGTTTGATCTGGAATATACCGGAAAGTATATGGCATGGTGTTATCAGAAAACAAGCGGAGCTTCATCCTATACCACGATGCTGTGTTTTTCACAGGGAAACAGTATCTACACGGAACAGGGGCTGCATCTGGGCTGTGATTTTTATGGGGAGTGGAATACGCTCTACAACATTAAACTTTCGGGTGTTTCTTCTGGCGGATACAGTGCATTTACTGGAACGATCCCAATCATCATGAATATTACGGATAAAGGAAATGGGGCAATCAGCTGGACTTACAGTAAGCTTCAGGTAAAAAACGGCATCATAGTCGGATACTGGAATTAAGGAGGTATAAAGTGGAAAAAGAAATCGAACTGGAACTTCCCCGTGGGGAAAAGCCAAAGGAAGGAAAAACAGAAATGGCAGAAAAAACAGTGGAACTGATGTCTGGCTCACCGCTTGAAATGAAGCTGGAAGAAGTTTTAGGTAAGGTTACTGCTATGGAATCAGCTATGACAAAAATGACAGCATTGTTTGAGGGAGGTGCATTTAGTGGAAAAGCAGGAAAAGAATAAAACAGAACAGAATCCCATGCCTCTTGGCATGATTCTGGATCATGCAAGGGAGGACATGACAAAATCAGTGGTTGCACTGCAACAGAAATACGGGCTTCCGGCAAGTCTTCTTGATGTGATCCTGACAGGCGTGCTGTCAGAAGTTCGGGAAATGAAGTGTATGGAGTACAGGCAGCTGAAGGAGGGAGAAAAAGATGGCAAATGTCACAACGTATCTGAATAAGATCCTGTCTGCGGTATATGGAAAAGATGTCAGGCAGAGTATTTATGATTCCATCAATGCAATCAATACACAGGTGGAAGGGTATGTATCTGCTGAGAAAAGCCGTGTGACAGCGGAAGCTAATAGAAATAGTGCTGAAAAAATCAGGGTATCAAACGAGAACGATAGGGAAGCCGCTGAAGAGGAACGTTTAACAAATGAAGCAGAAAGGCTGGAGATATATGATGATCTGTGCTCTCAGGTAGCTGATATGCTGGATGAATTGAAGAATGTGGCAGAGGGGAAAATTACATTTTCTGCGATTTATCCTGTGGGCAGCATTTATATGTCCGTGAATAATACCAGTCCGGCATCCTTGTTTGGCGGCACATGGCAGTCATGGGGAAGCGGACGTGTTCCGATTGGCGTAAACACATCAGATTCAGAATTCTCTACAGTGGAAAAAACAGGTGGAAGTAAGTATCTGCAGAGTCATACCCATACTTTTACCGGAACAGCGGTCACGGTGACAGGTGGGTCACATTCCCATACGCTTCCATATCCTGTTCCTTCAGAACCGGGTTATGATTACGAAGGAGAATCTTATAATGCTCCTTTTGGTACTTATAGTCCGCAGAGTGAACTGATAGAGGAGACAGATTCAGAAACCCACAGCCATACTTTTACGGCAAAAGGTACACTTAGTTCAACCGGAATAGGAAACGGTCAGAACCTCCCGCCTTATATCACCTGCTATATGTGGAAGCGTATTGCATAATTTTAGTAACTGGTATCTCTTTGGAGGTGCTTTTTTATACCCAAAAATCAAAGGAGGAACTCATTATGAAGGAATTTTGGAACACGGTACAGTTTGTTTTTACAGCAGTAGGAGGATGGCTTGGATATTTCCTTGGCGGATGTGATGGTCTGATCTATGCACTGCTTGCATTCGTTGTGATCGATTATCTCACGGGAGTGATGTGTGCGGTCAGCGATAGGAAGTTATCCAGTGCAGTAGGTTTCCGTGGAATCTGCAGAAAGGTCCTGATCTTTCTGCTTGTCGGAATTGCCAACATCCTGGATGTGCAGGTGATCGGTACGGGAAGTGTGTTACGGACAGCGGTGATCTTTTTCTATCTTTCCAATGAAGGCGTGAGCCTGTTGGAAAATGCATCGCATCTGGGACTTCCTGTGCCGGAAAAGATCAAGGAGGTTTTGGAACAGCTCCATGACCGTTCAGAGAAAGGAGAATAACCGCTATGAACAAGAAAGAATTTATCACAGCGGTTGCAGGATATGTGGACAAGTATGCTTCAGCGTATGGCATTCTTGTCCATTCTTCTGTTATTGCACAAGCAATTTTGGAATCCGGTTGGGGGAAAAGCACCCTGGCTGCGAAATATCATAACTATTTTGGATTGAAATGCGGAACAAAGTGGAAGGGCGGTTCAGTCAATCTTTCAACTAAAGAAGAATACACACCCGGAACACTGATGTCAATCCGTGACAATTTCCGTACCTATTCTTCGATGGAAGAAGGAGTAAAGGGATATTTCGAATTTATCCAGCTTTCCAGATACCAGAACCTGAAAGGCATTACAGATCCAAGGAAGTATCTGGAAATTATCAGGGAAGACGGTTTTGCGACCAGTTCTGATTACGTGAAAAACTGTATGGCTCTGGTAGAGCAGTATGAGCTGAAAAAATATGACAATGCAAAGGAGCGAGAGACTATGGCAAAAACAGCAGCAATATTGATTGCACAGGCAAAGGCATGGGTCGGATGCCGTGAGGCAGACGGATCCCATAAAAAGATCATTGATACTTATAATGCACACAGACCATTGGCAAGAAATTATTCGGTAAAATATACCGATGCGTGGTGTGCCACGTTTGTATCAGCATGTGCCATTAAGACAGGTATGACGGATATTATCCCGACAGAGTGCGGATGCGGTCATATGATCGCCCTGTTCCAGAAGCTGGGGGAATGGGACGAAAATGATGCAAGAGTTCCAAGACCGGGGGATATTGTTTTTTATGACTGGGATGATTCCGGTAAAGGTGATAACACCGGATGGCCGGATCATGTCGGAATTGTAGAAAAGGTATCCGGCAGTACGATTACGGTGATCGAAGGAAATAAAGGAAATGCAGTAGGGCGGAGAACCCTGCAGGTAAATGGAAAATATATCCGTGGATATGGAGTACCGAAATACAACAGTGGATCTTCACAGAATACTTCTTCTGGGAATGCCGGCGGGAGCAGCAGTTCTGGCGGTATCAATAAAACACCGAAATGGGTAGGGAAGGTTACGGCTTCATCCTTAAATGTCCGCAAATGGGCAGGAAAGGAATATGGCAGGATCAAATCTTATCCATATCTGTACAGAGGGAATCTGGTGGATGTCTGTGATACAGTAAAGGCAGCAGACGGAAAAGCGTGGTATTATATCCGTATTGCAGGAAAATACTATGGATTTGTTTCTTCGGATTATATCGTGAAGGCATAGGAATATGGCTGATGGTCAGTAATGGCTGTCAGCCGTGTTTTTTTCAGTTTATGCCAAGGAAAGAAAGGTGAAAGGTATCCAAGAAAACACTTGCTATTATTGGCTTTCAGAGTGATATATAGACTACCAAAACGGAAGGAGGTATGACTTGTGGAAATTCAGATCAGGGAAGGCAGCAGGGAGCAGAAAAGAAAATTAAAAGTCTGTGCATACTGTCGTGTATCGACAGATGCGGATGAACAGGAAAATTCGCTGGAAAATCAGGTCAGGCATTATGAGATGGTCATAAAAGCCAATCCGGATTATGAATATGCCGGAGTTTACAGTGACTTTGCCATATCGGGATTTAAAGAAAAGAGACCCGGTCTGCAGAAGATGCTTGCCGATGCAGAAAAAGGTAAGATAGACCTTATATTAACAAAATCAGTATCACGTTTTGCAAGAAACACCTCAATCGTTCTGGAAGCTACACGAAAGCTGAAAGAACTGAATGTAGGTGTTTTTTTTGAACTTCAGAATATCAATACGCTGTCAGGGGAAGGGGAGCTGATGCTTACGATCCTTGCAGCATTCGCACAGGCAGAAAGTGAAAGCGGAAGTGCTGGTGCAAAGATGGTTTACCAGCGAAAGTACGAGGCAGGAATTCCCGTACAGTACCTTGAGCGGTCTTTCGGTTATACAAAAGACGAGAGAGGAGTATTTGTTGCTGATGAAGCAGAGGCTGTATGGGTAAGAAAAATCTATAAGATGGCAGCAGAGGGATATACTCCTGCATCGATCAAACGATACCTGAATGAAAATGGGATAAAGACGGTAGGCGGTGTGCAGTGGGTAGACAGTACCGTGTTCCGTCTTCTTGAAAACGAGATTTACAAAGGCGATTACATCATGCACAAGCATTTCGTGAATGAAGAGAGAAAACTGGTCAGGAACAGGGGAGAAGTGGATGCATGGTACATCGAAGATGACCATGAAGCTATTGTTTCCCCGGAACTCTGGCAGAAAGCACAGGATGCATTGGCTGCAAAGAGGGATTATCTTGCGGAAGGCTCGGTGATAGAGGAGTTCACAGAAGAAAATTATCCTTACATGAATAAAATCTATTGTGCTAAATGCGGATATCCCCTTTACAAGCGGGTCTACAGCAAAGGCAACAGACTTAACTGGGGATGCAGTGGAACAAAAAGATATGGAAAGACCTTCTGTGATGGCATTAATATCCCGGATGGTGTGCTCCGGAGTGCGTGGCATTTTAAAGAAAACACATATATTGCTGAGAAAGCATCGGATAAGGGAGTGAAGGAATTTACTTATTTAAAAGAGCAGTCATGGAAAAGAAGGCATAAAAAGAAGCAACCGCCAGCAATTCCAGAAAATACTGAAGCAGAGTATCCTTACAGAGAGAAGATATTCTGTGCGTTATGTGGAAGCAGACTTGTAAGATATGTAAATCCCCAGAGTCATAAAGTCACGTGGGTATGCAGCAGAAGAAAGCGAAAAGGAAAAGATGCCTGTGATGGAACCAGGGTTCCGGACACCATCATAAAGGGATGGGGAGAAATCAAAAAAGATATTTATATTCAGAGAAAGGATGATAAGAATGGCAAGAAGCGTTACAGTTATACCAGCAAGAAGCCAGAAGGTGCGGACAGGGCATAAGGCGGTACAGGAAAAGAAGATAAGGGTGGCAGCCTACTGCCGTGTGTCAACAGACCAGGAAGACCAGCTCCATAGTTTTGAGGCACAGGTCGAGTATTATACAAAATATATCAATGAGCATGAGAATTATGAAATGGCCGGCATTTATGCAGATGAGGGAATCTCGGGTACAAATACAAAGAAAAGGGAACAGTTCAAAAAGATGATCGCAGACTGCGAGGGCGGTAAGATAGACCTTGTCATAACAAAATCCATCAGCCGTTTTGCAAGGAACACGCAGGACTGCCTGGCATATTCCAGAAAATTAAAGAACTTAGGGATCGGCATCATATTTGAGAAGGAAAACATCAACACACTGGATTCCACGGGCGAGCTTCTGTTCACCATCCTAAGCTCCCTTGCACAGGATGAATCAAGGAATATTTCAGAGAACTGTAAATGGGGCATCCGCACGAAATTCAAAAACGGTGAAATGCATCTTAACACATTCAAGTTCCTCGGATATGATAAGGATGAGAACGGGAAGCTTGTCATCAATAAGGAACAGGCAAAGACAGTGAGAAGGATATACAGGGACTTCCTTATCGGAATCAATCCGGCACAGATCGCAAAGGAACTGACGGAAGAGAAAGTCCCTGGGTGTCTCGGGCAGACAAAGTGGTATCCAAGCACGGTCATAGGGATCTTAAAACAGGAAAAGCACATGGGTGACGCACTTCTGCAGAAGACCTATACGGCAGATTTCCTTACCAAGAGACAGGTCAAAAACAACGGTGAGATCGCACAGGTCTATGTAAAGGACAGCCATAAGGGGATCATAGATAAGCAGACATGGAATGCGGTACAGGAAGAATTCGACCGCAGGGAAAAGTTTATGCAAACGCATGGCACGGATCGATACAGTTATGGTGCGGACTGCATGCCGTTCTGTGAGAAGGTGTTCTGCGGGGAATGCAGAAGCCTGTTTACAAGACACTCATGGAAATCAAGGGGAATCGTACAGTGGCAGTGCAAAAACCACAGGAAAGACGGAAAAGTGGCATGCACGAATGCCTATGTTGATAATGCAGACCTTGAAAAGGGATTTGTAAAAGCATTCAATAAACTGGTTACGGACAGGGAGAAGTACATGGAAATATGGCAGCAGATGAAGTCAGATGGGACTCCCCTTGAAAAGATTAGGGCTGGGCAGATGATGGAAGCTGTGAAAAATGATCCGCTTACTAGATTTGTCCCGGAGATCGCACAGCTCGTCCTTTGTGAGGTGACGGTACTTGGTGCAAGAAAATATGAGTTCTTCTTTCTGGAAGGCAGCCGGGTAAAGGTTTCCGTGTAGATCACCCGGAAACCCTGCTGTCATGAAGCCCAAACAGCTCCATTTGGCTGCTTTCACTGTCCGTATCATCGGGTTCAGGAATCTCTGACTCTTCTTCTATGTCCTTTTTATGCGGTAGTTTGTGGGTATAAAGTTTATCCCAGGTAAGTGGATTCCGGCATTTTTTGTTGTAGTATATCAGTATGGCTTCCGCAAAACCAAGGGAACCGGAACGCCTGTCCTTTGCAGTGCGGGCGAGTTCTTTGATGGATATCCTCCCGAGCTTTTCCTTAAACACATCATCTTTTATGGCATCACCATAGGCATTCAGAAAGCGTGCCAGTCCGTTCATCATGTTTGCACTGAAGGACTGGGATGCACCCTCCCAAGTGGCGGTAATGAGACGGATGACATGGTCGAGCATGTGATAGCCATATTTATCGTGGATATTTTCAAGGGTTGCAACAGCACAGATACCGCCCGGAGTCGTGGTGGATGCAATGGTAAGATCATAGGATTCCACCAGATCACGGATGATGAGCTGCTTATCATTGCCGGCCTCTATGTTTGCCATGAATATCTCATAAGGCAGCAGGGGCTTTACATATTTCATCTGGTTTGCGAAGATATCTGCTTCGTGTTCATATCCAAGGTCATCATAGACCATGCACCATACAGGTGTCTCCCTGGATCCCGAAACGAGGGCAACGATCTCAATGGTGTGCTGCCCATTGAATACATAGTTGATGCCGTTTCTCCGGCTGACCTTCACAGGATTTATCTGATATAAGTCGAAGTTAGCTGCAGCACGCTGGACATGGTGCTGTGAGAGATTGCGTTGGTATTCCTGGTTGGATACAAGATTCCTGATGGGAATCTGTTCAAAGTGTACTTTTGGCACGAACTGCATCAGGTCAATGTCCTGTGTCATTTGTCCGGCTGTCTGTTCTTCTGTCATCTGAATCCTCCTCTTCAAGCTGCGAAAGCAGTCTGGTGATTTTTCTGGTAAGGTTTAACAGCTGCATCTTCACTTCACGCCTTGCGTTACCGGAGGTGGAAGGAAAATCTGTAAGTTCCATGGTTCTTGATATGGTTTTTGACCATGAAGGTATCGTAAATTTAAGGCTCTCAAGTTCTGCATCCGGGTCAGTAGCGGGCATCTGTTTGATTCCGGCTTCGGCACTTTCTTTTTCCCGTTTTATCCTTCTTGAATCCGGTTTTCCAGTGGGAAGCCTCTGCCACCGGAGTTCGTGCCGCAGCTGGGAGTATCCGATACGGTCTATAGACCCGCTGTCTAAGAGCCTTTTCAGTCCATTGATATCCTCAATGGGAAGGCGGGAGAGTTCTATGATATTTTCATGGGACACACGGAGTTTTCCATTTAATATCTTTTCTGCAATTTCAGGGCTTTTCCGTTTGAGGTCATCGACTGCACGTGCGTAAATATCATATTTTGTCACGGTGGAAAAACCGAAATTAAATTCTGTGCCAATGATGGTGGCAATATCTGTCTTACGGACATATTTCTGTGATACCTGTCCGTCTGCATTCAGTCCTGTGTCAGGATATTTTTTCATAAATTCATCACTGGCAGTATTCATGTCTGCACGGAACAATCTTCCTATCAGATATTTTCGATATTCTCCCGTAAGGTCTGTACGTTTGAGCTGTTCACGGCAGATAAAAGAAACGGCTTTATCACGGCTTTCAAATATGATACGCTGGATGCTGAAGTGAATATCCCATTTCATACAGATCTTATACCGCAGACGGCCGTCAAGTATGATATTGTTCCATACATATACAGGATCCAGACAACCGTGATCAAAGATGCTTTCTTCGAGTTCTTCCAGGTATTTTTCTTCCCTTGGCTGTATCAGCTCCTCAAATTCCGGATCGGTCTGAAGTTCTGGGACTGGGCTGTTATTCATACTGATTCCTCCGTTCGTGTCGTATCATCTACAAGCACGCATTCATTCATGGAAAAGCTGGCGAGACATTCTCTTGGATTCAGTGCACCATAGATACGGTAGCTGCGGTTGCCCTCAAGGTGAATGCCAGTGTGTCGTAATGCCTGTAAAAACTCTGTACTGTATAATTCATAGCAGTAATGGCTGTCGGCTTTTCTGTAGCGTACACGGTGGGCAAGGTAATCCTTTCGCACACTTTTCCGTATGGCGATCATGCTGTCCTGGGGATTCACAAGTAGCTGGATATACTCTGGGTCACCGAGCATATGGAGCGTGAGTTTGTGTATGCGTATCCTGTTTTTCTTCAAGTCAATGCATAGTACCGGCTTCAAAGAGGTTTCTCTGTTCATAGTGTTGCTCCTCCTTTTCTGGATGTTCTATTTTTTTCTCTTCCGGTTCAGCGGTAGTGTTTTCGGAGATGCCGAATACCGCATAACCATCAAACATATTAATTTGCAGACTGCTCTGATGCTCCTCTACAGGTACCCCGAACTGGTTCTGCCATTCTTCTGGGTAGCTTGGTGTACGGGATGCTTTTATCTTTCCGTCTTCTTTTTCCTCACGGACGAAGATCTCTGGCGTGGTGAGGTCAAAGACAAACAGCAGTTCATTGTCTGAGCGTATCAGTTTTCCGAGCAGTTTATAACGGTAGGATGAATTCCATCCCATAAGTGCCACAACTTTGGCAAAAAAAATACGGCATGTGATCTGTCTGGGAGAGCGTTTTGCCGTTGCGGAACACCAGCGGAAGGAATCTTTTTCATCTTCCTGGCATGGACGCACCGCAAGTTTCTTTTCATCTGGGTTTACGAGTATCTGCACGAAATCCGTATCCGGCAGCTTTTTTATGCATGCGGTGTTTACGGATACCTTGCTGGAATTAAAAGTAAAGGACGGTTCGTAGGTATGGGCGAAGAACTCGCCGCGGACTACCTGATATCCGTCATAGCTGAAAGCATCATCCTCAGTTACGGGAATGGTGTTCTTTTCATCGTTTGTCTGTATGTTCATCTGCGTTCTCCTTCATATCTGACATGATCTGTTCAATGTTCCTTTCAATGTCATTTTTACTGGTGACCTGTATATCAGCGTCATTGTATGTTACCGGGGCATGAGAAGTATCGGGGTCTTTGTGTCCGCTAAACCCAGCAAGTTCTTCTGCCTGTGAGTGGCTGTAGTAATTGCTGCCAAATGTGTCCGCCCAGTCAGGCGGATAGGCACGGATATTTCTCTGTTGGTTGTCTGTAAAAGGTTTTACGAAAGAATCAGTATCTGGTGTACCGATCACATCATTTGGAATGAATATCTCCGGTTCGGAAAGGTTGAAGAGCAGTACGGCGTCATTCCCGCTGCCACGTTTTACCCCCGTGATGCGGTAACGGCAGTCATCATTCCAACCGAGGAGGGAATAGAGCGTGGGAAGAAATGCAGTACCGCTGATCTCACGTGGAGAGTTTTTACCGTCTTTCTTTTTAGACCACTGCATGGCATTCCGGCAGTCTTTCCCCGCATGCCTTACGGCAAAGACCTGTTTCTTTGGATGTATGAGCAGTTCCACAAGCATGCTGTCAAGTTTACGGACGGCAGGAGCGGAAAAGCGGATATCTCCCTGGCTGAAGGTAACGGTTATACGATCCGTACTGTCAAAAAACTGTGAGCGTGCGATCTCATATCCGCGCAGATCGAATTCACCGGATTTTACTTCCACATGGCCGGAAGAGGTTATGGAGCGCTCGGTACTGTCATAAACACTGGAAGAAGCATTCATGTAATCTGCCTCCTTAAATCCTGCCCATCTGGGGTTTATGGATACAAAGCCTTTCAGGACACCACCCGGAATGACTTTCAGCTGCGGAAGGATACCTTTGTTTCCATACTTGGCATTACTGATCAGGCGCTGGACGGCAATAAAGTCATCCCTTGAAACGATGGCTTCATGATGGTCTCGTTTCCTGTATTGCGGACGGTTCTGCATATTCTTTTTTGATTTGTGGTTAAGATAATTCGGAGTGTAGGTTTTATGTGCAAGGACATCACCGCAGTGTCTTTCATTCTGCAGTATCTGAAGGATAGAACCTGGAGACCATACGGTGTTTCCCTTTTTGGTTTCACAGCCGAGTTCCGTCAGGGTATCGGCAATCTCCTGACAGGTGCATCCGTTTAAGTACATCATGAATATGAGTTTTACAATCTTGGCTTCCTCTTCATTGATAACAAGATTTCCGTCTTCGTCATGGTCATATCCTAGAAGCGTTGGTGTAAGGAAGATACCCCTGCGGAAACGCATCTCGATAGATGCATTCATGATCTCACTTTTGGTATGGCTTTCTTCCTGTGCAAGTGTTGCCATGAAGGAAAGTACCATCTCGCTTTTGGGGTCAAAGGTGTTGAGTCTTTCAGTTTCAAAGAAAACACCGACAGGATGGGGGAGTGCAAGAAGCTCCCTGACATAGCCGATGCAGTCCACTACATTTCTTGCAAAACGTGATACGCTTTTTGTAACGATAAGGTCTATTTCACCTTTTTTGCAGTCTTCGATCATCTGCTTGAACTGGTCACGGTGCTGGAGGGAGGTACCGGAGATACCTTCATCTGCATAAATCTGCACCAGTTTCCAGTTTGGACTTTTGCTGATGACATCATGGTAATGATTCTTCTGCAATTCATATGAAGACGTCTGTCTCGGATCATCCGTTGACACCCTTGCATATACGGCAACACGCTGTTCATTTTCTACTGCAAATATATCTTCCTGCGGAAGAGCCGGAATCACATCGAGTTCATCCGGATTGATGCCTTTATAACGTTCCCTTATCTTACTTTTCTGGTCGGCAACAGAGCCGACTTTTTGTTCGTTTTCGTTCATGACTTACCACCTTTATTTCTATGCTGGATTTTATTATAAAATTTTCATGCGGAAATAAAATAGACTATAAGGACATGCATATCCCTATAGTCTATTTCAAAGAAAAATTATTTGTGTGAAAATAGTGTGCCTTTATCTGCACATATCTTTTGAAGCAAGCTCCCAACCATTTTTGTGCATGGTTTCAAGGCTTATTTTTATGAGTTCATACACGAATCTTTTTTCGTTTTCAGAGCAGTCTTCCATGAGAATATCAATGTCTGTCTGGTAGGCTGCCGGATTATTCATCTGTACTCCGGCAAGCAGTTCATCCACGGTAATGCCGAGGGCATTTACGATCCGTATAATGGATTCCAGACTGGCTTTCCTTTTAGCGTTTTCAATGTGGCTTATGTAGGAGACGGAAAGGTCTGTGATTTCCGCAAGCTGTGCTTGTGAAAGATGATTCTGCTCCCTTACTTCTTTAATGCGGTATCCTATCTGTCTGTGGTTAACAGATGTCTGCGTTTGGTTCATAGATTGTACCTCCTGTTTTCTTTTTCTTACGCAAGGTAAATTATCTATCAAAGAGTGTAAAAAGGTTGCGTAATTTAATGAAGCATAGTGGAGTAATTGGAGAAACAAGGTATGGAAAATGCGAAATATGTCGAACGATTTTTATTGATGGATTTTAATACGGATGGTATGCTTATAACTGAAACAAGATGAAATAAGAATGATAGAAATAAGGAAAATTAAGGGTCTATCATGATATAAAACTGAACTGCATGAACCTGCTGTTCATATTTTTTTATCCAAATACTCCATTGCAATGGAGCAAATTACACAAGAGATATGGTTCTAATAATTCTTCTGCTTTACGGTTACAATATGTATATCGTACAAGTAGAAGAGAGGTGTAATTTACTTGCGTACAGAGGAGTACATACCAAAAAGGGTAAAAGAATTATGCAGCAAGCATAAAGTCTCCAAATACAGACTTGCACAGCTCACGGATATGTCGCAGACAGCGTTGGCAAATATAATGAATAAGAAGAGCATACCTACAGTACCGACCTTGGAAAGAATCTGTGATGCATTCGGAATATCAATCGCACAGTTCTTTGCCGGAGATGGTATGCGGCCTGATCTGACGGATGAGCAAGCTGAATTATTGGAGATATGGGATGACTTAAGTGCGGAGGAACGAAGGATACTGATGAACTTCGTAAGGACGCTAAAAAAGTAGGGGAAGCGGTTGATTGTATCTGACAAGACTGGCTTCCCTTTTTCTATGCATTCTTGCAGCCCCAGAAAGTGAAGAGGATGTATATGAGAGTACAGGATGAGGAATTTAAAACGATAATTTATAATCTGATGAACGGACATTATGATCTGGATAAGTTTGTTTGTGAGGAAAGTAGCGTAGTAGAGGATGAATTTGTAGAAGGTAAATACTGTGAAAAACTTTACAGTGAAATGCTTACAGCCTATGGAAGAATATGCCAGAGACTGCATGAACCGTCCGGTGAGGACAGGGACGTGGAAATCATAATAAATAATCTGTTGGATATGGGCAGATACCAGAGCATGAAGATGTTTGATTACGGTGCATTTTTTGCAAAGAAAGAGAATACTCAATAAATGGATTATAAAAAGTAGTGTGGCTATGATGGGGGTAGTCACACTATTTTTTTACAAATTTTCAGGTATCCCCTGGGTACATATCCCCTAGGGGTTATCCCCCTAAGTAAAGGATGCCGATTGTTCCTTTATAATAAGAAGTTATGCCATCTATAATAGACAGGAGAAAACCTTAGACGGGACTTCATCTATCGTTTGCGGGACTTGGAGTATACCGGATAGCAAGGAGAATGACAGGTTCATACAAGGCAGGTGGAATCACGGGAGGGATTCTGTTGTGTCTGTATGTGATGATGATCGGAATGACCGTGTCGGTGATCCGGGCGTGGGTGATGTTCGTATTTCGGATAGGTGCGGATATTACCGGTAGACATTATGATATGCCGACGGCACTTGCGGCTTCAGCTGTGCTAACGGTCGGGATCCATCCGCTTTATCTGTATGATGGTGGCTTTTGGTTGTCGTTTGGAGCTGTTTTTGCAGTTTGTACGGTGATACCGGTGCTTGAAAATGAGATGCGGTGTAAGAGCCTGTGTGCAGGCCTGGGAATCAATGTTTTATTGTGGCCGGTGATCTTATATAATTTTTTTGAAATTCCGGTGTATAGTATACTGCTGAATCTTATAATACTTCCGCTGATGTCGGTAGTTTTAACCTGTGGAATGATCGGGTCATTTATAAAGATGGCCGGGTGGATACCCGGAAAATGGATTTTGTGGATCTGCAGATGTATCTTATGGGTGTATGATAAATGCTGCGTTTTTACAATAAAGCTTCCGATGGCAAGATGGGTGGCGGGAAGGCCGGATAAGAGAAGAATCTTTATCTATTATCTGGTGCTTATGACAGTGATTTTGATATTAAAATTTAAAAGAAACGGGAAAAAATATATCATAAGTATAACGCTTTATACGGTTGGATTTCTGATATTGATATCGGGCCCCTGGGTAAGAACCGGAGCAGAGGTTACGATGCTGGATGTAGGACAGGGAGACTGTATCTGTGTGGAGGGACCGGAGCATAAGACTTATCTGATCGATGGAGGCAGCAGTGATATAAAAAATGTCGGGAAATATCGGATAGAACCGTTTTTAAAGTACAGAGGAATAGGAAGTATTGATTATGTGTTCGTATCTCATGGAGACATAGATCATATGAATGGAATTGAAGAAATGCTGAAAAGGCAGCAGGTCGGGATAAAAATACGGAATCTTGTTGTGACAGGAGAAGCGTACCGGGATGAAAAGTTAGAAGAGCTTATAAGTGTAGCAGAAGATAATGGAACGACGGTCTGGGAAATGGAAAACGGGACGCAGATCAGAGAAGGAAAGTTGAGATTCACCTGTCTGGGGCCGAAAGAAAAGAATATGAATCCCGGAAATGAAGCATCCATGATCCTACATCTGGAATACGAGGGATTTGACATGCTTTTTACAGGAGACGTGGAAAAAGAAGGAGAAGAAAGTCTGACAGATACGCTCTCTTATCTACAGGAAAAGAAGATTTCATGGGAGGTATTAAAGACTGCACATCATGGATCAAAGAATTCTACAACGGAAGCATTTCTGGAAAATGTAAAACCAAGATATGCATGGATTTCGGCAGGAAGGAAGAATCGTTACGGACATCCACATAAAGATACTTTGGAAAGACTTGAAAACAGTGGTGCGAAAATATATTCTACACAGGAAAACGGTGCGTTTGGAATAACTGTAAATAAAAAAAGTATGCGGATTCATGGGAGAAACGGTTGAACTTAAAAGGAGAATTCAGTATACTTTTAAGAGGTGAAAAAGATAGGAGAACACCGATGAAAAGTTTAAATGAAGATATAAAAACAGGAAATTTTAAGCCGGTATATCTCCTGTATGGGGAAGAGGCTTATCTGAAAAAGCAATACAGAGACCGGATAACCAAGGCAATATTTCCGGATGGGGATACGGTAAATTATGCATATTATGAAGGCAAAGGGATAAATCCGGGTGAACTCATAGATCTTGCCGAGACAATGCCGTTTTTTGCAAAGCGTCGTCTGATAGTGGTAGAAAATTCGGGATTTTTTAAAAATGCAACACCGGATCTGGCCGATTATATCAAGACGATGCCGGATACGGCATGCTTTTTGTTCGTGGAAAATGAGGCGGACAAACGAGGAAAGATGTATAAAGCGGTGAAGAGTAAAGGACGCGTAGTTGAGATGGCGCGTCAGGATGAGAAGACATTATTATACTGGGTTGCAGGTAATGTAAAAAAAGAAGGCTACAAGATCAAGGAACAGACGGCCAGATATCTTCTGTCAACAACAGGAACGGATATGGAGAATCTGGAAAAAGAACTGGAAAAACTCTTCTGTTACTGTATGGGAAAAGAAGAGATTGAGATATCAGATATAGAAGCAATCTGTACAACACAGATTACAAATAAGATTTTTGATATGGTAGAAGCGGTTGCAATGAAGAACCAGAAAAAGGCGCTTGATTACTATTATGATCTTCTGGCATTAAAAGAACCGCCGATGCGTATCTTATACCTTCTGACGAGACAGTTTAAGCTGCTTTTGGAAGTGAAAGATCTGGTGGGGAAACGCTACGATAAATCATCAATCGCAAAGACAGTCGGACTTCATCCGTTTGTGGCGGGAAAATATATGCAGCAATGCCGCACATTTGAAAAGAAAGAGTTAAGGAACATTCTGGAAGAGGCTGTAGATACCGAAGAGATGGTAAAGACGGGACGCCTGAATGATGTGATGAGTGTGGAACTTTTCATTGTAAAATACAGTGCTGCATGATAAGATTGATAAGATAAACATTTAATTAAGGAGAAGATATTAGTGTCAGGAATAGATCAGAGTAAAATTCGAAATTTTTGTATTATAGCACATATTGACCATGGTAAATCAACACTGGCGGACCGTATCATTGAGATGACGGGACTTCTTACCAGTCGTGAGATGCAGTCCCAGGTGTTAGACAATATGGAGCTGGAAAGAGAACGAGGAATCACGATCAAAGCCCAGACAGTCAGAACGGTATATAAGGCAAAGGATGGAGAAGAGTATATCTTTAACCTGATCGATACGCCGGGGCATGTAGACTTTAACTATGAAGTATCCCGAAGCCTTGCAGCTTGTGACGGGGCAATTCTGGTAGTGGATGCCGCACAGGGGGTAGAAGCACAGACGCTTGCCAATGTATACCTTGCGCTGGATCATGATCTGGATGTAGTACCGGTATTAAATAAGATCGATCTTCCAAGTGCCGATCCGGAACGTGTGATTGAAGAGATTGAGGATGTGATCGGAATAGAGGCAGAGGATGCGCCGCAGATTTCTGCAAAGACCGGACTGAATGTAGATCAGGTGCTGGAAGAAATCGTAGCAAAGATACCGGCACCAACCGGAGATCCGAAAGCACCGCTTCAGGCGTTGATCTTTGATTCTTTATATGATGCGTATAAAGGTGTTATCGTATTTTGCAGAATCAAAGAAGGAACTGTAAAAAAAGGAACACCGATCCTTATGATGGCGACAGGAGCTAAGGCAGAAGTAGTAGAAGTTGGTTATTTTGGAGCCGGACAGTTTATTCCGTGTGAGGAACTGAGTGCCGGAATGGTAGGCTATATTACGGCAAGTCTTAAGAACGTAAAGGATACCCGCGTGGGTGATACGGTAACCAATGCGGCACATCCATGTGCAGAACCGCTTCCGGGATATAAGAAAGTAAATCCAATGGTTTACTGTGGATTATATCCGGCAGATGGCGCAAAATACCCGGATCTCAGGGATGCGTTGGAGAAATTACAGTTAAATGATGCATCACTGCAGTTCGAACCTGAGACTTCAATTGCACTGGGATTCGGATTCCGCTGTGGATTCCTTGGACTTCTGCATCTGGAGATCATTCAGGAACGTCTGGAAAGAGAATATAATCTGGATCTGGTAACAACTGCGCCGGGGGTTATCTATAAAGTACACAAGACAAATGGAGATGTGATAGAGCTTACGAATCCATCGAACCTTCCGGATCCTTCAGAGATCGAATATATGGAAGAGCCAATGGTAAAAGCAGAGATCATGGTGACATCGGAGTTTATCGGTGCGATCATGGATCTGTGCCAGGAACGTCGAGGCGTATATGAAGGTATGGAGTATATTGAAGAGACACGTGCAGTATTACATTATCAGCTCCCGCTTAATGAAATCATTTATGATTTCTTTGATGCATTAAAATCAAGATCAAGAGGATATGCTTCGTTTGACTATGAGATGGCCGGTTATGTGAAGTCAGAACTTGTCAAACTGGATATCCTGATCAATAAAGAAGAAGTCGATGCATTGTCATTTATCATTCATGCAGATACTGCATACGAACGCGGAAGAAAGATGTGCGAGAAGTTAAAAGAAGAGATCCCGAGACAGTTATTCGAGATTCCAATCCAGGCAGCAATCGGAAGTAAGATCATCGCGCGTGAAACAGTTCGTGCGATGCGTAAAGACGTGCTGGCAAAATGTTATGGTGGAGATATCAGCCGTAAGAGAAAGCTTCTGGAAAAACAGAAAGAAGGAAAGAAACGTATGCGTCAGGTGGGCAACGTAGAGATTCCGCAGAAAGCATTTATGAGTGTATTGAAGCTGGATGATAAATAATGAGACCATTAGAGTTATATATCCATATTCCATTTTGTGTAAAAAAATGTCGGTACTGTGATTTCCTGTCTGCGCCTGCAACACCTGAAGCGAGACAGGAGTATGTCATGGGCTTGTGCCAGAAGATCCGTTCTTATTATGATCTTGCCGGTATGTACCATGTAAGCAGTATTTTTATAGGAGGCGGTACACCGTCCATATTAGAAACTCAGCAGATGAGGAGTATCTTCGATGCGATACGTGCTACATTTCCAATTGATTCGGACGCGGAGATCACGGTAGAAGTGAACCCGGGGACAGTAGATAAGTTGAAATTGATGGCATATCGGAATGTCGGGATTAATCGTCTGAGTATCGGATTACAGTCAACGGATGATCAGGAATTAAAGATGCTCGGAAGAATTCATACATATAAAGACTTCCTGGATACCTATACGCTTGCAAGAGAAGTGGGATTTCAGAATATCAATGTAGATCTGATGTCGGGAATTCCATTTCAGACATTGGGAGGATGGGAAGATACATTAAAAAAAGTGGCAGAACTTAGTCCGGAACATATCTCCGCATACAGTCTGATCATCGAAGAAGGAACGCCGTTCTATGAAAAGTACGGAGAGGGTGAACGCGCTGAGGCGAGAAGAAGAAGAGAACTTCCGGATGAAGATACAGAACGGATGATGTATCAGTTTACAAAAAATATTTTGTGGAGTTACGGCTATCACAGATATGAGATATCTAATTATGCCAAAGAAGGATATGAATGCCGGCATAACCTTGGATACTGGAACCGCACAGAATATCTGGGAATCGGAACCGGTGCGGCATCTCTTATCAATAACCAACGATTCGTAGAAGGCGGTGAGATCGAAGTTCTTAGTTTGCAGAATCAGATGGAAGAATATATGTTTCTGGGGCTCAGAAAAATCGAAGGAGTATCCAAGACTGACTTCAGGCAGACTTTCGGAAGAAGTATTGAAAATGCATATGGAAAAGTACTGATCGATATGTACCAAAAGCAGCTGCTTGAAGACACCGGCGAATACATCCGGTTAACAGAAAAAGGAATCGATGTCAGCAACTATGTCATGAGCGAGTTTCTATTTTAAATTGTTCCAATCAAGATATCACAACGGTTAAGGTTCCATTATATAATTATTATGGCATACAAAAACGTAACTGAATAAAAGGATAGAAGCCATTTCTGTGCATATGAGGTCATGGTTTGTTGCTCTAGAGTTTCTCCATGATTGAATCAGCACAGAAATGGCTTCTATCCTTTTATTCAGGTCCGGGGTAAGTCACCAAAATAATTACTACAACAACTTCGCCATTACTAACGCATAAATCTCCTGGTTCCGTTTCTGCCAGTTGTTTGCAATGGTTGCAGCTTCAGATTCTGTCGGGGCTGTTACGGTGAGGTCGATCAGAGGAAGTCCCTGTTCGATGACCTGACAGCGTACAGAATATTCCATGTTGGAATTCTCGAAATAGTCCGCTTTTACGGACATCTCATTTTTTAATTCGTAATGTTTCTCTTTTAAAAATTCGTCGATATCATGCTGGATTGCAGGAGAGATATCGTTTGTAAAATAATGGATGGTCTCTGCTCCGTCTTCCGTAAGATGGTAAAATGTACGGTGATGAGTAGATTCTTCACGAATAAATCCTGATTCCAGAAGTTCGGATAAAGCCTGCTGTAATTTAAAGTAGGTTGTATATCCTTCATCCAGAATAAATTCTGATATCTGGGAATTGGTAAGAGGAAAATCAACTTCGTTCAACATATACAAAATGATCAATTTATATAACGTAAAAGATTTGGCCAAGGTTAACACTCCTTTCCCTGCCAGATGTCATGTGTTTTTAAGTAAGACTGGAACTGATTCAGAACTTGCCTTTTGTTACAGGTCCATAAAGGGGCGATCAAAAGATTTTTTGGTCCGTCTCCGGTTAATCGGTGGATAACGATGTCCGGTCTTAAGTGGCTGATACACATCCCGAGAAGCTGGTAGTATTCTTCCGGTGTGGGAATGTAGAATGGAGAGGCCAGGTAGATGTCGGCCAGATCGGTATCTTTTAATACATGTAAAAGCTGCAGTTTGATGCCCTGAATATCCTGGTGGTTCAGGTATTCTATGGTCTTGAGTATATCCTGTTCGGTTTCATTTGGAAGACACAGGATTGTATGGACAATAACATCGATTCCACGCTTTCGAAGCTCGGATACTGCATTTTCAAATACCGGAAGCTCATAACCTCTGCGGATATATCGGGCGCTTTCTTCATGAATAGTCTGAAGACCAAGTTCAACCCAGACTGGTTTGATCCGGTTTAAATTTTCCAGGAGATCCAGAATCTTTTCGCTTAGACAATCCGGTCTGGTAGCTATGGAAAGAATCCGGATATCAGGATGTGTAATTGCTTCCATATATAATGTTTCCAGATATTCTAAAGAAGCATAAGTGTTGGTATATGCCTGAAAATAAGCAATGTAAGATGATCCGGTATATTTTTTTGCAGACTGCTGCTTCCCAGCTTCAATCTGCTCTGTGACAGACAGAGTACGACTGGCGGCAAAATCGCCGGAACCTCCATGGCTGCAGAAAATGCAACCGTGGGTTCCGAGGGTACCATCCCTGTTTGGACATGTCATGCCGCCGTCGAGAGATATCTTATAGAGCTTTTCACCATAAGTCTTTTTCAGATAATAATCCAGAGAATAGTATCTTTTTTCTCCCCAGTGTACGGTCATATCAGATCAGTTCCTTTACAGCACGGCTTACAACATCTGCAACACGTGGGTCAAATGCTTCAGGAAGAATATTATTTTCATTCAGCTCTTCATCAGGAACAAGACCTGCGATTGCTTTTGCAGTAGCCAGTTTCATATCTTCGGTGATGGCAGTAGCACGTCCCTCGAGAGCACCTTTGAAGATACCAGGGAAAGCAACCACGTTATTTACCTGGTTCGGGAAGTCGGAACGGCCGGTTCCTACTACTTTAGCGCCCGCAGCTTTTGCAATATCCGGCATGATCTCAGGTACCGGATTGGCCATGGCAAATAAGATGGCATCTTTGTTCATAGAAGCAACCATTTCCGGTGTAACAATATTCGGAGCCGATACGCCGACAAAAATATCAGCGCCTTTTAATGCATCGGCGAGTTTACCGGTTTTCTGTTCCAGGTTGGTTACTTCAACCATCTTCTCCTGCATCCAGTTGAGGTCTTTGGAATCTTTTCCGAGAATTCCATTTATGTCGCACATGGTGACATGTTTAAAGCCGTAGGTCAGGAGCAGTTTGGTAATAGCAACTCCGGCAGAACCGGCACCATTTACGACAACTTTGGAAGATTCCTTATCTTTTCCGGTTACTTTCATAGCATTAATGATTCCGGCAAGAACTACGATAGCAGTTCCGTGCTGGTCATCATGAAATACAGGAATATCCAGCAGTTCTTTCAGTCGTTCTTCGATTTCAAAGCATCTTGGAGCACTGATGTCTTCCAGATTGATCCCTCCGAAAGCAGGGGCGATATTTACAACTGTTTTGATGATCTCTTCAGTATCCTGTGTGTCAAGACAGATCGGTACAGCGTTGACACCACCGAATTCTTTAAAAAGAACAGCCTTTCCTTCCATAACAGGCATTGCCGCAAGAGCACCGATATTACCAAGACCGAGTACGGCACTTCCGTCAGAAACAACAGCTACAGTATTGGATTTCATAGTATAAGTATAGGCAGCCTCGGGATCTTTTGCGATTACCTTACAAGGTTCTGCAACACCAGGGGTATAGGCAATTGCAAGATCTTCACGTGAATTTACGTGGGATTTTGCACAAGTTTCAATCTTTCCATGCCATTCTTCGTGCATTTTCAGGGCTTTTTCACTATTCGTCATTTTATGGATACCACCTTTTCATAAGTTTGTTTAATCATATCATTCATAGAAGTTCAAGTCAATATACGCACAAAAGAGGAATTGGGTAGAATAGATATACCGTTATGAAAAAGAACTTTAAAAAAGAACAAAGATGTAGTATAATATCTCCATGTTTCAAATAGTATCGTCATTTCTGACGTGATTTTCCAGTAAAGTAAGAGATGCTACTTAATAAATGAAGAAACTAGAATGAAAGCAGTTTGATGTGAAAGGACTAATATGATGAGAGAAAAATATGAATCTCTTCCGCTGGCGACGTTAAAAGATCTCGCTAAAGCAAGAGGATTAAAGGGAATTTCCACCATGAAAAAGGCAGAACTGATAGAGCGTATGCTGGAAGAAGATGAAAAAGAAAAGAAATCGGCACGAGAAACCGTGAAAGAATTATCTGCTAATACAGGAGATAAAGAAGTACATGATATAGATAAGCTGGACAGTGGAATTACGGCACATGGGATTCTTGAAGTTATGCAGGATGGTTATGGATTTATCCGAAGTGCTAATTATCTGCCGGGGGAAAACGATGTCTATGTATCTCCGTCTCAGATCCGAAGATTTAATCTGAAAACAGGAGATATACTGGAAGGAAATACAAGAATCAAAACACAGCAGGAAAAATTCAGTGCACTTTTATATCTTTCAAAGATCAATGAGATGGATCCTATGAAGGCTATGCACAGAAAAAATTTTGAAGATATGACACCAATCTTTCCGAATGAAAGACTGAGTCTGGAATGTGGAAAGACAAGTACTGCAATGCGCATTATGGATTTGATGTCTCCGATCGGAAAAGGACAGAGAGGTATGATCGTCTCACCACCGAAAGCAGGAAAGACAACCTTATTAAAGCAGGTTGCATTATCCGTACAAAAGAATAATCCGGAAGTACATCTTTTGATTCTTCTGATCGATGAGCGTCCGGAAGAAGTAACGGATATCCGTGAATCAATAGAGGGACCGAATGTAGAAGTGATCTATTCTACGTTTGATGAGCTTCCTGAGCACCATAAGCGTGTATCAGAGATGGTGATCGAACGGGCCAAACGACTGGTAGAGCACAAAAAAGATGTCATGATCCTGATTGACAGTATTACAAGACTGGCAAGAGCTTATAACCTTACAGTACCTCCGTCAGGAAGAACATTATCCGGAGGACTTGATCCTGCAGCACTTCACATGCCGAAGCGTTTCTTTGGTGCGGCGAGAAATATGAGAGAAGGCGGAAGTCTTACAATACTGGCAACGGCACTTGTGGATACGGGAAGCAAGATGGACGATGTTGTATATGAAGAATTTAAAGGAACCGGTAATATGGAACTGGTATTGGACCGCAAGCTTTCCGAAAAAAGAATGTTTCCTGCTATTGATATCTTAAAATCAGGAACAAGAAGAGAAGATCTTCTGCTTTCAAAAGAGGAACAGGAAGCTGTTGAAAGTATGAGAAGAGCACTGAACGGACTGCGTCCGGAAGAGGCGGTAGATAACATACTGAATATGTTCTCAAGAACGCGGAATAATGAAGAATTAATACAAATGGTAAAAAAGACAAAATTTATCTAGACAAAACTTGATTCTTGTGTTACAATGAACGAGCTGTGTAAATAAAAGAAATTTACTGCACATTAAGTGCGTGTCAAAAAATAAAGAAGAGGTGAAAATCATGAAAGAAGGAATACATCCAAATTATTATCAGGCAACTGTAACTTGTAACTGTGGAAATACATTCGTAACAGGATCTACAAGTGAAGAAATCCACGTAGAAATCTGTTCTAAATGTCATCCATTCTATACAGGACAGCAGAAAGCAACTCAGGCTCGTGGCCGTGTTGATAAGTTCAATAAGAAATACGGAATGGACAAATAAGATTACAAGTATTGGGTTGAGGTTTTTGAATCTCAACCCTTTTTTCATTACAATAGATCTTCGGGCAAGAGATAGTCTTTGTTCCAGAAGATGTGGTATAAGGAGAATATATGAAATCATCAAATATCGGCGGACAGGCAGTTTTAGAGGGAATCATGATGAAGAATCAGGATCGTTATGCTGTGGCTGTCAGAAAACCGGACGGAGAGATCTTTGTTCAGACAGAGACGTTTCACAGTATTACCGGCAATTGGAAAAAACTGACTACGATTCCTTTTGTCCGGGGGGTTTTTAATTTTATTGATTCCATGGTACTTGGAATCAAGACGCTGACTTTTTCGGCGAGTTTTTACGAAGAGGAAGAAGAAAAAGAGCTTTCCGGAAAAGATCTGAAAAAGAAAGAAAAGCAAGAGAACCTGATGATGGCAGGAACGGTTGCCTTTTCCATTGTTGCAGCAGTTGCAATCTTTATGATATTGCCGTATTTTCTGTCGACACTTATGAAACCGGTTATTCCGTCGTATCATCTTAGAACCGTGATAGAAGGTGTTGTCCGGATTGGAATTTTTATTGTGTATATTTTGCTGATTTCCAGAATGGAGGATATTCAGAGAACATTTATGTACCACGGTGCGGAGCATAAGTGTATCAACTGTATTGAACATGGGCTGCCGCTTACGGTGGAGAATGTAAGGAAAAGTTCGAGACAGCATAAAAGATGTGGGACAAGTTTTCTGTTTTTTGTGCTGGCGATCAGTATTATTTTACTGTTGCTGATTCGGGTGGAATCTCCTTTGATGCGGGTGGTTGTCCGTATTGCACTGCTTCCGGTGATCGCCGGAATCTCTTATGAGGTGTTGAAACTGGCGGGGAACAGTGAAAATGCCCTGGTCAATCTGTTAAGTAAGCCGGGAATGGCAATTCAGATGATGACAACCAGTGAACCGGATGATGATATGATAGAAGTAGCGATACAGGCAGTAGAAGCTGTATTTGACTGGAGGGCGTATGAACGGGAAAATTTTCACACTTCGTAATCTCTACCAGAGTGGAACAGAAAAACTTGAAAAGGCAGGGATACGGGAAGCAAAACTGGATGCCTGGTATCTGCTTGAGTATAAGACCGGAATCAGCAGAGCAGTATTTTTGGCAGACCCGGACAGAGAAGTAGAAGAAGAAAAAGCAGAAAGCTATCAGAAAGATATCTGCACAAGAGCAAGAAGAATTCCACTTCAGCATATTACCGGTGAACAGGAATTCATGGGATTAAATTTTAAAGTGAATGAAAATGTGCTGGTTCCAAGACAGGATACAGAGATTCTGGTAGAAGAGGCTTTAAAACGGATCAGACCAGATATGCAGATCCTGGACATGTGTACCGGTTCGGGATGTATTCTGGAAAGTATTTTGAAATTCGGCGAAAAAAAACAGATGCATCTGAAAGGAACCGGCTGCGATATTTCGGAAGAGGCATTGAAAGTTGCACGAGAAAACAACAGCCGTCTGGGAACAGATGCAAGATTTATAAAAAGTGATCTGTTTGAATCTGTCACCGGAAAATACGATATGATCGTGTCTAATCCGCCTTATATCAGGACAGAAGAAATCAGTCGTCTGGATGAGGAAGTAAAACTTCATGATCCATGGATTGCGCTGGATGGAAAAGAGGACGGACTTTATTTTTATCGCCTGATCGTAAAAGACAGTATAAGATATCTGAACAAGGGAGGATATATCCTGTTCGAGATTGGCTTTGATCAGGGAAAAGATGTATCAGAACTTTTGAAAAATGAAGGATATGAGGAAATCGAGATAAAAAAGGATTTAGCGGGACTTGACCGCGTAGTTATGGGAAGGTACAATAAAGAGTAATGTTAAGGAGGAAATACCATGTTTGATAAATTAGAAGATCTGCGCATCCGTCTGGATGAGATATTAAATGAACTTCAGGAACCGGATGTGGCAAATGACCAGAACCGCTTCCGCAAACTTATGAAAGAGCAAAATGATCTGACTCCGATTGTAGAGGCGTATAATGAATACAAAGAATGCAAGCAGGCAATTGAGGACAGCCTTGAGATGTTAGAGGAAGAGTCCGATGAAGAGATGCGTGAACTTGCAAAAGAAGAGTTGAATGATAACAAGAAACGTGTAGAAGAACTGGAACAGGAACTGAAGATCCTTCTTCTTCCAAAGGACCCTAACGATGAAAAGAACGTTATCGTTGAGATCCGTGCCGGTGCAGGCGGAGATGAGGCTGCACTTTTTGCGGCAGAGATCTACCGTATGTATATGCATTATGCAGAAAGCCAGAGATGGAAAGTCGAGCTAGTAGAATGTGAAGAAATCGGTATCGGCGGAATGAAAAATGTAACATTCATGATCGATGGTAAAGGTGCTTATTCCAAGATGAAATACGAATCCGGGGTACACCGTGTACAGCGTGTACCGGAGACCGAATCCGGTGGACGTATCCATACCTCTACGATCACAGTAGCGGTGATGCCGGAGGCAGAAGATGTAGATATCCAGATTGATGAGAAAGATATCCGTATCGATGTTATGCGTGCATCTGGTAACGGTGGACAGTGTGTCAATACCACGGACTCTGCTGTACGACTGACACATTATCCGACAGGAATTGTAATCTACAGCCAGACAGAGAAATCTCAGTTACAGAATAAAGACAAAGCGTTCGCTCTTTTACGCGCGAAGTTATATGATCTGGAATGCCAGAAACGTCATGATGCAGAAGCAGAAGCAAGAAAGAGCCAGATCGGTACCGGAGACAGATCGGAAAAGATCCGTACTTACAACTTCCCACAGGGACGTGTGACAGATCACCGTATCGGACTTACATTATACAAACTGGATAAGATCATGAACGGTGATATTCAGGAGATCATTGATGCTTGTATCGCGGCTGATCAGGCAGCAAAACTTGCAAATATGAATGAAGAAATGTAAGAAGCCGGAATATAAGATTTTAGAACGAATCCGGAAAATTAAAGAAGGTAAATACAGAATATGGGAGCAACACAGTTTAAACGTGCAGAATTAGAGGATCAGGAGATTATCTCACATTACTTTGAACATCATACCAGCAGAAGCTGTGAGAGAACATTTGCCAATGTGTATCTCTGGTCCAGACAGTATCCGGTAAAATGGGCGATCATCAAGAATGCACTGGTATTCAAAAGTGAGGATGAGAATCACGTATCCTTTGCCTACCCGGCCGGAGCGCCGGAAGATGTGAAGAATGCCCTGGAAGAGATGATGGAATATTCCAAAGCGAAGGGCAGGCCATTCCTGATGTACAATGTGACACCGGAATATTTTGCCCAGTTAGAGGAGTGGTATCCGGGAAGATTCCAGATTGAATACGACAGAGATTCTGCAGATTACGTCTATGAATCTGAGAAACTGGCAACACTTTCGGGAAAGAAACTTCACGGAAAGCGGAATCATATCAACAAATTCAAAAGCCTGTTCGAAGACCGCTGGTCTTATGAAAGTATGACAAAAGATAATCTGGAAGAATGTTTCCAGATGGCACTTAAGTGGCGGACAGAGAATGACTGTGAAGATGATGATGAAAAAAGGGGAGAGATGTGCGTAGCACTGAATTCCCTGAGACTGTTTGAAGAACTTCATCTGACGGGAGGAGTCTTAAGGATCGATGGTAAAGTTGTTGCATTTACGATCGGAGAGCCGATATGCGAAGACACTTATGTCGTGCATATTGAAAAAGCATATGCCGATGTACAGGGCGCATATACGATGATCAATCAGCAGTTTGTAGAGCATGAATGCATGAACTATAAATATGTAAACCGGGAAGATGATACCGGAGCAGAAGGCCTTAGAAAGGCAAAGCTTTCTTACCGTCCAGCTTTTATGGTAGAAAAGGGTGATGTGACAGAGAAAGCGCAGGGCTAAGACTTACAAATGAAAGACTTGTAGTGAGAAAGGAGCAACAAAATGATAGCGGATAAGATGAAAAATATGGTAGCCAACAGTTCGGCTATCCGTGCAATGTTTGAGGAAGGTAACCGTCTGGCAGGAATTTACGGAGCTGAGAATGTATTTGATTTCAGTCTGGGCAATCCGAACGTGCCGGCACCGGAGGCCGTGAAGAATGCGATCATTGAGATTGTAAGTGAGGAAGATCCAATCGTACTTCACGGATATACCAACAGCAACTGCGGATATGCAGATGTAAGAGAGGCAGTAGCTGATTCTTTAAATAAGCGTTTTGATACGCATTTTGAAGGCAAAAATATTGTCATGACGGTTGGTGCAGCCGGTGGATTAAATGTTATCTTGAAAGCGCTGATCAATCCGGGAGATGAAGTGATCGCATTTGCACCATATTTTGGAGAATATCGTTCTTATACGAACAACTACGATGGTGTACTGGTAGAAATCTCACCGAATACCGTTGACTTCCAGCCAAAACTGGATGAATTTGAACAAAAGATCACACCAAAGACAAAAGCCGTTATCGTCAATAATCCGAACAACCCGACTGGTGTTGTATATTCCGAAGAGACGATCAAAAAGCTCGCCGCTATCATGGAGGCAAAGCAGAAAGAATTCGGAACAGACATCGTTCTGATCTCCGACGAGCCTTATCGTGAGCTGGCTTATGACGGAGTAGAAGTTCCGTATCTCACAAAATATTATGACAATACCGTAGTGGGATACTCCTACAGCAAATCATTGTCACTTCCGGGAGAACGTATCGGATACTTGGTTATTCCGGATGAATTAAAAGACAGTGAAGAAGTACTTTCCGCAGCCAATGTCGCAACACGTATCCTCGGATTTGTTAATGCACCGACACTGCAGCAGAAGGTAGTAGAAAAATGCCTGAATGAAAAGACAGACCTTTCTTTCTATGATCGCAACAGAGAAGATCTGTATAACGGACTGAAAGAGTGCGGATTTGAGTGCATTAAGCCACAGGGAGCATTTTATTTGTTTGTGAAATCACCGGTTCCGAATGAGAAGGAATTCTGTGAGGCTGCAAAGAAATATAATATTCTGATCGTGCCGGGAAGTTCGTTTGCATGCCCTGGATATGTAAGACTTGCGTACTGCGTATCACATGAGACAATCGTGAATTCCCTTCCAAAATTCAAAGAACTGGCGAAAGAATATTTCTAGGAGAGCAGCATGAAAGCATTTGAAAAGAACATTCGAAAAGTAGAACCGTATGTGCCGGGCGAGCAGCCACAGCGCAAAGTAATCAAGTTGAATACCAATGAAAACCCATACGCACCTGCACCGGGCGTGACAAAGGCGTTGGAGGAGATGAATACAGACCGTCTGCGTCTGTATCCGGATCCGACGGCGGCACCACTCGTAAATGCGCTGGCTGATTTTTATCATGTGAATCCGGATCAGGTATTCGTAGGAGTAGGATCGGATGATGTGTTATCCATGTGTTTCCTGACATTTTTTAACTCAGAGAAACCAATCTTTTTTCCGGATATCACCTATTCTTTCTATAAGGTATGGGCAGATCTGTACCGCATTCCGTATGAATGCCAGAAGCTTGACGAGAACTTTAAGATTGTAAAAGAAGATTATTACAAAGAAAATGGTGGTGTGATCTTCCCAAATCCGAATGCACCGACAGGACTTTATGAAGATCTGGTTGATGTAGAAGATATTATCGCACACAATCAGGATGTAATTGTGATCGTGGATGAAGCTTACGTTGATTTCGCAGGACGTTCTGCAATGGAACTGATCGATAAATATGAAAATCTGATCATCGTTCAGACGTTTTCAAAAGCAAGATCAATGGCAGGAATGCGTATTGGTTACGCGATCAGTAATCCGACACTGATCAAGTACCTGAATGATGCAAAGTATTCTTTCAACTCTTACACCATGAATCAGACATCACTGGTATGCGGTGTGGAAGCGGTGAAAGATAAGGCATATTTTGAAGAATGTGTGAATAAGATTATCGAGACACGGGAATGGGCGAAAGAAGAGTTAAAGAATCTAGGATTCCACTGTCTGGATTCCAAATCGAACTTCATCTTTGCCATGCATCCGGATTATGATGCAAAAGAATTATTTGAAGCACTGAAAGAGAATGACATCTATGTGCGTTTCTGGGGCAGTGAAAGAATTGAACAGTATATGCGTATCACTGTGGGAACCAGAGAAGAGATGGAAGCAATGTTTGCATTTCTGAAAAAATATATGAATAAATAAGAGGAGTTTCTTATGACCAATACGTTAATACATGGGATTATTGATGCGTTAAGCGGAAGTGTGAGTAAAGAAGTGATCGTATTTTTGATCTCGATGATCCCGATCCTTGAACTTCGCGGGGCGCTGCTTGTTGCAGGACCGATCCTTGGAGTAAAGGTATCGACTGCGATTCCACTTTGCATTATCGGAAATATCATTCCGGTTCCATTTATTTTGCTTCTGATCACACCGGTATTTAACTGGATGAAGGGAACGAAAACATTCAAGCCGCTGGTGGATAAACTGGAATCCAAGGCGATGCGGCAGAAGGACCAGATTGAAAAATATGAATTCTGGGGACTGGTGTTATTCGTGGGAATCCCTCTTCCGGGAACCGGCGCATGGACAGGGTCTCTGATTGCAGCACTTCTGGGAATGAAATTTAAGAAAGCATTTCCGGCTGTTATCATTGGAATTTGTATGGCAACTGTAATTATGTGGTTTATATCGTATGTACTTCTTGGAGGGGTACATCTGTTAGGATAAAGATAAGGGAAAAGATATGTCTATGAAAGTAAATAAAGTTCTGCCATCACCGGCAGAACTGAAAGAAGAATATCCGCTGTCAGAGAAACTGATTCAGTTAAAGAAAGAACGAGACGCAGAAATACGTGATATTTTTACCGGAAAATCCGATAAATTCGCAGTGATCATCGGACCTTGTTCGGCAGATAATGAAGATTCTGTATGTGAATATGTATGCCGTCTGGCGAAGGTAAATGAAAAGGTAAAAGACCGCCTGGTATTGATTCCGAGAATCTATACCAATAAGCCAAGGACGACCGGTGAAGGATATAAGGGAATGCTTCATCAGCCAGATCCGGATAAAGCTCCGGATCTGTATGCTGGAATTATGGCAATCCGTAAGATGCATATTCGTGCAATGAAAGAAAGCGGACTGACAGCAGCGGATGAAATGTTATATCCGGAAAACAGAAGTTATCTGGATGATATCCTTTCCTATGAGGCAGTGGGTGCAAGATCGGTGGAGAATCAGCAGCACCGGCTGACGGCAAGTGGTATGGATATTCCGGTTGGAATGAAAAATCCGACCAGTGGAGATCTTTCTGTAATGCTCAACTCGATCGTAGCAGCACAGATGGGACACCGGTTCATTTACAGAACGATGGATGTAACGACGTCTGGTAATCCACTTGCACACACGATCCTTCGTGGCGGAGTTGACAAGTACGGACAGTGCATACCAAATTACCATTATGAAGAATGTGTAAGACTCTGGGAATTATATCAGAAAAAAGATATTAAGAATCCGGCAGCAGTGATTGATGTGAATCATTCGAATTCAAACAAGAAATATAAAGAACAGATTCGTATTGTAAGTGAGGTACTGCATTCGCGCAGATATAACCCGGATCTTAAGAAGATGATTAAAGGAGTTATGGTAGAAAGTTACCTGGAAGAAGGCAGACAGGATATATCGGCTGATATGATCTATGGAAAATCGATCACAGATCCATGTATTGGATGGGAAGATACAGAAAAGCTGATCTATAAAATTGCTGAAGAATGTTAAAATAAAAACAGAAGAATTATCTACAGAACCTGCCAGTGGCAAGTTCTGTAGACAATAAATGAAGAAAGTCACATGAAAAGTTTTGGCGGAAACTTCTCATGTGACTTTCTTACAAAACGCTATCAAGAGAGGGTTCGTGGGAGGGGTAGTACCATCCAAACACGAACAATTTGCGAAATCGTCGTTTCACATAATAAAATAATACATCAGGTAACTGTATTATTTGTTATTATTTTATCAATCATTTTCGGATTCGTAAATAGGCAAAATGACAAAAAAATAACGGAATTTTTGTAAGAATTGGCAAATATGCACTTTAAGAGCCTGTGTCTTTAAAAATGTAAAATTCTATGATAAAATGAAATATGAAACAAGTGTAAGATTTAGGATAAGGAGATTTTAGGATGGAAAAGATATATGACGTAACAGCACTTGGAGAAATGCTGATCGACTTTGCAGTGAATGGGGAAAGTGAGCAGGGAAATCAGTTGTTTGAAGCCTGCCCGGGTGGTGCGCCGTGTAATGTGCTTGCAATGTTGAACAAACTTGGAAGAAAAACCGCATTCATTGGAAAAGTTGGGGATGACCAGTTTGGTAAACTGTTAAGAGATACGATTACAAATATCGGAATAGAAGCAAAAGGACTTGTGATGGATCAGGATATCCACACGACACTGGCTTTTGTACATACTTTCCCGGATGGTGACAGAGAATTTTCTTTTTACCGCAAACCGGGAGCTGATATGATGCTGAAGGAAGAGGAAGTAGATTATGATCTGATCCGCCAGTCAAAGGTATTTCACTTTGGAACACTTTCTATGACAGATGAGCCGGCGAAGAGTGCAACAAAGAAGGCACTTGCAGTCGCTAAAGAAGCAGGCTGCATGATCACATTTGATCCGAACTTACGTCCGCCGCTGTGGAAGACTCTGGATGAAGCAAAAGCACAGATGGAATATGGCTTCGAAAATTGTGACGTACTGAAGATCTCTGACAATGAGATCCAGTTTGTATCAGGAAAAGAAGATTATGATGAAGGAATTAAGTATCTTCAGGAAAAGTATCAGATTCCTCTTATCTTCCTGACGATGGGAAAAGAAGGAAGCAGAGCCTACTATAAAAACTTTCGTGTAGAGCAGCCGGGATTTACTGTGAAAGCAATTGAGACAACAGGAGCAGGAGATACATTCTGCGGATGTTCGATCAACGGTGTATTAAAGTACGGTCTGGATAATCTGGATGAGGCAAAATTAAAAGAGATTCTGACATATGCGAATGCAGGTGCAGCACTGATCACAATGAAAAAAGGTGCGATCCGTTCGATGCCGGAACCGGAAAATATCAAAGAACTGATCGGGAAATAGGTAATTATGGGAGTACGCAGAATGCTGGCCGTATGGGCAGCGAAGATAAGTGAAAAAGCAAGTGTACATATCTTTCACCGCCAGGGCGTGACCTGGGCGGGAAAGATTGCACTGAAGATTGATCCAAGCATCCTGCATGATCTTGCGGGACAAGTCAGAAAAGACATTTTTATTGTATGTGGAACCAATGGAAAGACGACAACCAACAATATGCTCTGTGCAGCAATCGAGAAGGAAGGTTATAAAGTAATCTGTAACCATACCGGTTCCAACATGTTGAATGGTGTTGTGGCAGCCTTTGTATTAGGTGCGGGTTTAAGTGGTAATCTGGATGCGGATTATGCATGTATCGAGATTGATGAAGCTTCGACAAGAAGGGTATTTCCACACTTTAAGCCGGATTATATGGTACTGACGAATCTGTTCCGTGACCAGCTTGACCGTTACGGTGAGATCGACATTACAATGAATATCTTAAAAGAAGTGATGCAGAGTGCACCAAAGATGAAGGTGATCGTGAACGGGGATGATGCATTGTCTGCTTACCTTGCAATGGAAAGCGGTAATCCGTATGTAACTTACGGAATCAGTGAAAAGGTAGTGGATGATAAGGATTCCCATGAGATCAGAGAGGGACGTTTCTGTAAGAAATGCGGAGCACCGTTAAAATATAATTTCTATCACTACAGCCAGCTTGGCGATTATGCATGTACAGGCTGTGATTTTAAGCGTCCGGCAATTGAATATGATGCATCGGATGTGGCAGTCAGCGACCATCTTGCGTTTACGGTAGATGGCAGACGCCTGGAGGCCAATTATAAAGGCTTCTATAATGTATATAATATTCTGGCAGCCTACGCGGCTGGAAGAACCGGAGGGCTTGGGCTGGAGCATTTTCAGGATATGCTAACAGATTTCAACCCGGAAAACGGACGTATGGAGCAGTTTGAGGTAAAAGGCACAAAGATCGTGCTGAATCTTGCGAAGAATCCGGCAGGATTCAATCAGAATATCTCAGCGGTTATGCAGGATGATTCCATGAAGGATGTGATCATTGTGATCAATGACAATGCACAGGATGGAACGGATGTTTCGTGGCTTTGGGATGTGGACTTTGACAGATTTAAGGGTGCTAATGTGAATTCGATTACAGTAAGCGGTATCCGTTGTCAGGATATGAGACTTCGTATGAAATATGTGGACATCCCATCTATGCTGGAAGCAGATGTTGAAAAGGCAATCCGGGAAAGGGTTGAAGATGGCTGTGGCAACCTGTATGTACTGGTGAATTATACGGCTCTGTTCAGTACCAGAAATGTATTGAAAAAGATGGAGGAAGAAAGATAATGGATACAAAAGATATGAAAATTACGATAGGGCATCTGTATCCAGATCTTTTGAATCTGTACGGCGACAGAGGGAATATCGCATGTCTGATGAAACGATGTATCTGGCGTGGAATTGAAGCAGAGACGATAGAGTTTAATACAGGGGATCAGATAGATTTTTCAAAATTGGATATTGTACTGTTAGGCGGAGGTTCAGACCGTGAACAGGCAATCGTATGTAAAAGTCTTCTTGAGATTCAAAGTGAATTCAAGGATTATGTGGAAGACGGAGGAGTTGTTATTGCAGTATGCGGAGGATATCAGCTTCTTGGAAAATATTATAAGACAGATGCCGGAATGATCGAGGGACTGAATCTGGTTGACATTTATACGGAACAGGAAGAGGGACGTCTCATAGATAATATTGTACTGGACAGTGATCTTGTAGATATGCCGGTGGTTGGATTTGAAAATCATGGGGGAAGAACATACCTCAATGGAAATAAACCATTTGGAAAAGTATTATACGGAGCGGGAAATGACGGGAAAAGCGGCTATGAAGGTGTAGTTTACAAAAATGTAATCGGTACTTATCTGCATGGTCCGTTGCTTCCAAAGAATCCACAGGTGAGTGACTATCTGATCCAGAAAGCGCTCGAAAGAAAGTACGGGGAAGTTCAGTTAATGCCTCTGGATGACAGTCAGGAAAAAGAAGCAAATGATTATATTTATCACCGTTTTGTGAAATAATGCAGGATTAAAGAGCTGATTTGCTGCGTGCGGATTCATCCCGCTGTTCCAGGTATTGAAGAAAGTTTAACAATTCTTTTTTAGAAGAATTAGATAAGCGGTGAAAATGGGTGAGAAGATAGTGCTCTGATTTTTGAGCCGTTGAGTTATCGGAAAGTGTGATTTCACTGATATCATCGTCCAGCAGATAATCAACTGAAACATGAAAAAGCTCAGCAAGAATCGTCAGTTTTTCGTGAGAAGGCTGACGATTCTTTGTTTCATACCCGGCAATGGTAGAACGTGCAACATTGAGATGTTTTGCAACATATTTCTGGGTATAATGATTTTCTTCACGTAATTTTTTTAGTTTTTCAGAAAATGGCATGTCGGATACCTCCTAAATTGATTGGTATATTTTACCAAGGGTTGCACTTCGGAACACGGAAAGTGTCGATTCTCAACGAAATGTGTCGCAGATGTGCCGAAATGGAACAAAAAGAGGCGAAAGTGCATAAGTGGAGAACAAACAGAGTGAAGTGAATATTAAGAGAAGGAAGCAGATAAAGTGAGAGTAGAACGTTTTAAAATGGAAAGAGAAGGACTGGTAACGGAAGGACAGGAAGTTGAGATCAGTGAAAGAAGTGCTGTGACAGGTCAGTACACTTATCTTGTAGAGCCATCCATTGCGATGTCAGGAATTTATCGTACAAGACAGAGAATAAAGTCAAGAAAGGGAAAAATACAGAAAATCGAACAGACAGACAGAGGATTTTATCTGTTAGTAGAGATTGATGAGTAATGAAAGAAGAAACAAACGATTACCCCGTCGTTGACATGAAAGTAAAAACCACATATAATTTAATATGATGGTAATACTAAAAAATAGAATTATTAAAGAAAGGAAATGGATAGATGATAGCAAACAATGATGAGGCAAAAAGAAGTAAGATATGGACAGTCGTTACGGCTGTTACATCTGTCCTGATCGTAATTATAGCAATCTTTCTTTTAATGAAGATGTTTACAGGAAACCCACTGGAGGGATCATGGACAGATGAAGACGGTAATATGGATCTTAAGATCGGTCGGAACGGACAGATGACAGTTATACTTCCGGCATCCGGGGATGGAGAAGAAACGCAAGTCCCGATGACATATACGCTCAGTAAGGAATCCAAGACGATATCCATTCAGGAGGATGATAATAAGATTCAGGAAATTGCAGAAAAATCAAATGGTCAGTATACAGAAGAGACGTTAAAGAATGCAGTGCAGTCGATAGGAACGACATTTGAATACAGTATTGATGGCGGAACAATGACATTGACAGAACGTGAATATGGTGAGCAGATGATGTTCAATAAAAAATAGATGAGGGCCCCTCTATGCAGTGTATAGAGGGGTGTTTGTTATACATACCAAAGTATGAAATAGAAGCTGCCAGTGGCAGGTTATGTAGATACCAAAGTATGCAAGAGAAGTTGCCAGTGGCAAGTTCTCTGCATGGATATGGATATGGAAAAAGGAGGAAAATAAATGGATAACTACAGGAATAAAACCAGAAAAGTACAAATTGGGGATGTATGCATCGGTGGTGGAGAAAAAATTGCGATCCAGTCTATGACAAATACAAAGACCGAAGATGTAGAAGCATGTGTGGCACAGATTTTAAGACTTGAAAAAGCAGGATGTGATATCATTCGTGTGGCAGTGCCAACGATGGAAGCGGCAGAAAGTATCAGCAAGATTAAAAAGCAGATCCATATTCCACTGGTGGCGGATATACATTTTGATTATCGCCTGGCAATTGCAGCAATCGAAAACGGAGCGGATAAGATCCGTATCAATCCGGGAAATATCGGAGATGAAAAAAGAGTCAGAGCAGTGGTAGAAAAAGCAAAAGAATATCATATACCGATACGTGTCGGAGTGAACAGTGGATCGCTTGAAAAACATCTGGTAGAGAAATACCATGGAGTGACAGCAGAAGGACTGGTAGAAAGTGCACTGGATAAAGTGCATCTGATCGAAAATATGGGATATGATAATCTTGTAGTAAGTATCAAATCTTCAGATGTGATGATGTGTGTAAAAGCGCATGAATTGCTTGCACCGCAATGTCCATACCCGCTGCATGTCGGTATTACAGAGTCAGGAACATTACTTGCAGGAAATATAAAATCATCGATCGGACTCGGACTGATCTTAAGTCAGGGGATTGGAGATACGATTCGTGTATCTCTTACCGGAGACCCGGTAGAAGAGATCAAATCGGCCAAGCTGATCTTAAAGACACTGGGACTTAGAAAGGGTGGAATAGAAGTAGTATCCTGCCCGACCTGTGGAAGAACCAAGATTGATCTGATCGGACTCGCAAATCAGGTGCAGGATATGGTGGCGGATATTCCACTGGATATTAAAGTTGCTGTTATGGGATGTGTGGTAAACGGACCTGGAGAAGCAAAAGAAGCAGATATCGGAATTGCCGGAGGATGCGGAGAAGGTCTTTTGATCAAGAAAGGTGAAATTGTCAAAAAAGTAAAAGAAGAAGAATTATTGGAAACGTTAAGACAGGAGTTGTTACACTGGAATGAGTAAACCGTTTTTTGAGGTATTTCCGACGTTAAAAGTAAAAGATGATATACAGATGATGTTTCAGGGTGTGGAAGTGACGAAAGTTTCTACCAATTCAACAAGGGATTTTATCCGTGTCAGCCTTTACAGCAGACATCTGATCCAGAAAAAACATATTTACGAAGTAGAACGCCTGCTAAAACAGCAGCTGTTTGCCAGAAGTCATATCCAGGTGTCGGTAAAAGAGCAGTATGATCTTTCAGAACAGTATACACCGGAAAATCTGATGAATGAATATTATGACAGCTTCCTGATGGAACTGGATCAAAGAAGCGTAGTAGAGCGGAATATGCTGCAGAATGCAAGTTATGAATTTGAAAACGGAAATATCCTCTGTCTGACACTGACTGATACCATTGTTGCACAGGGAAAAAAGGATTCGCTATCTACATATCTTTCAGATGTGTTTGAAGAACGGTTTCACAGGCCTGTGGAGATCCGTGTTCTTTATGAAAAAGCAAAAGACAGCAAGCTGAAATACAACGAGGCGAAATTAGAGCAGGAAATCGAAGCAATCAGAGAACAGTCGCAGGCCGTAAAAGCAAAGAAAGCACAGGAACTGGAACAAAAAGAAGAGAAGAAAGACGAAAAGACCAAAGCAAAAAGCAACTCAGCAGGAGAAAGCGGGAACAATACCAAAAGTGGCGGAAGAAGTTCAGGTGGATTTAAGAAGGGCGGCTCATTCGGAAAAGGTGGATATTCCTTTGTACGTAAAGCTACCGATGATCCAAACCTTATCTACGGACGTGATTTTGACGATGAGACGATAGAACTTAAGAATGTTCTGGGAGAGATGGGAGAGATTACCATCCGCGGAAAAGTCATCAGCATGGAGACCAGAGAGATACGTAACGAGAAGACGATCATTATGTTTGCAGTTACGGATTTTACGGATTCTATTATGGTGAAAATGTTTGTGCGGAATGATCAGCTGGCAGATATCCTGGGGGATATTAAGAATGGCGCATTCCTGAAATTAAAAGGTGTGACAACGGTTGACCGTTTTGATTCGGAACTGAATATCCAGTCGGTAGTCGGAATCAAAAAGATCAGTGATTTTACAGAATCCAGAGTGGATACGGCACCGGAAAAGCGTGTGGAGCTTCACTGCCATACAAAGATGAGCGATATGGATGCGGTAACTGATGTAACAACATTGCTGAAACAGGCGCATGACTGGGGGCATCCGGCGATGGCGATTACAGATCACGGTGTCGTTCAGGCGTTTACAGATGCGAACCATTATATTGAGTCGCTGGATAAGGATGATCCGTTTAAAGTGATTTACGGTGTGGAAGGCTACCTGGTGGACGACCTGACTGATGTGGCAGTGAATGAAAAGGGACAGCCACTGGATGATACTTATGTAGTATTTGACCTTGAGACGACAGGGTTCAGTCCAATTAAGGATAAGATTATTGAGATTGGTGCGGTGAAGGTAGAACATGGAGAGATTACTGATAAGTTCAGCACATTCGTTAATCCGAAAGTACCGATTCCATTTCAGATCACACAGCTTACCAGTATTACAGATCAGATGGTTATAGGAGCACCGGATATCGAGACAGTTCTTCCACAATTCCTGGAATTTATCGGTGATGCGGCACTGGTCGCTCACAATGCATCCTTTGATGTAAGCTTTATTGAACAAAATTGCAGATATCAGGATATCCAGCCGGATTTCACATCGGTGGACACCGTGGCGATGGCGCGTATTCTTCTGCCGACACTTTCAAAGTACAAGCTGAATGTAGTGGCGAATGCACTGCATATTTCGCTGGAAAATCATCACAGGGCTGTTGATGATGCCGGGGCAACAGCAGAGATATTTGTGAAATTTATAGAAATGTTAAAAGACAGGGGGATTTATGACCTGGCAAAACTGAACCAGTTCGGCGAAAATAATGCGGATGCTGTCCGCAAGCTTCCATCATACCATGTGATCATTCTGGCACTGAATGAAGTGGGACGCGTGAATCTGTATACGCTGATCTCAATGTCACATCTGAAATATTATGCGAGAAGACCGAGAATTCCAAAGAGTGAACTGTCGAAATACAGAGAAGGACTTCTGGTGGGAAGTGCCTGTGAGGCAGGAGAACTTTATCAGGCAATACTGAATGACAAATCAGAAGAACGCATTGCAAAGATCGCCAACTTTTATGATTATCTGGAGATTCAGCCGCTTGGAAACAACCAGTTTATGATTGAAAGCCAGAAGATCACGAAGGTACAGAATGAGGAAGACTTAAAAGAAATCAACAGGAAGATCGTCGCACTTGGTGAACGGTTCAATAAGCCGGTTGTCGGAACTTGTGATGTGCATTTCATGAATCCGGAAGATGAGGTATACAGAAGAATCATCATGGCAGGAAAGGGCTTTGGTGATGCGGACAATCAGCCGCCGCTGTATCTTAGGACCACGGATGAGATGCTGGAAGAATTCGAATATCTGGGGTCTGCAAAGGCAAGAGAGATTGTCATCGAGAATCCGGTGAAGATCGCGGAGATGGTCGAAAAGATCACGCCGGTGCGTCCGGACAAGTGTCCGCCGGTTATCCCGGATTCGGACAAGATGCTCCGTGATATCTGTTATAATAAAGCACATTCCATGTACGGAGAGAATCTTCCGGAGATCGTTACCGAGCGTCTGGAGCGAGAACTGAATTCAATCATATCCAATGGTTTTGCCGTTATGTATATTATTGCACAGAAACTGGTATGGAAATCAGTGGAAGACGGATATCTGGTAGGTTCACGTGGTTCCGTAGGATCTTCTTTTGTAGCGACCATGGCGGGAATCACAGAGGTTAACCCATTAAGTCCGCACTATTACTGTAAGAAATGTCATTACAGTGATTTTGATTCGGAAGAAGTCAGGAAATTTGCCGGAGGCTGCGGATGGGATATGCCGGACCGTGTATGTCCGGTATGTGGAGAGAAGCTTATAAAAGATGGATTTGATATTCCGTTCGAGACTTTCCTTGGATTCAAGGGAAATAAAGAGCCGGATATTGACCTGAACTTCTCGGGAGATTATCAGAGTAATGCGCATAAGTATACAGAGGTTATCTTTGGTGCGGGGCAGACATTCCGTGCCGGAACGGTAGGTACACTGGCGGACAAGACCGCATTCGGTTATGTAAAGAATTATTACGAAGAACATGGACAGGGTAAAAGAAAATGTGAGATTGACCGTATCGTACAGGGGTGTACGGGAATCCGCCGAAGTACCGGACAGCATCCGGGAGGAATCATTGTACTTCCGCTTGGCGAAGAGATCAACTCTTTTACACCGGTACAGCATCCGGCGAATGATATGACGACGGATATCGTCACCACACATTTCGATTACCATTCGATAGACCATAACCTGTTAAAGCTTGATATTCTCGGACATGATGATCCGACTATGATCAAGACACTGGAGGAATATATCAGTTCCCCGGCGATGGACAACGAATACAATGAGACGGATAACCGTTTTGATGCTACGAAGATCCCACTGGATGATCCGGGGGTAATTTCTTTGTTTCATGATACATCGGCACTTGGTATCAAGCCGGATGATATCGGCGGATGTCCGGTCGGATGCCTTGGGATCCCGGAATTTGGAACTGATTTCGTTATCCAGATGGTAGTGGATACAAAGCCGAATACAATTTCGGATCTGATCCGTATCTCCGGTCTGTCACATGGAACGGACGTGTGGCTGAATAATGCACAGGAACTGATCCGGAGCGGAAAGGCAACCATTTCCACGGCAATCTGTACCCGTGATGATATCATGACCTATCTGATCAACAAGGGGATGGACAGTGAGGAATCATTTACCATTATGGAGCGTGTCCGTAAGGGAACCGTTGCAAAAGGAAAATGTAAAGAATGGCCGGAGTTCAAAAAAGACATGGCAGAACACAATGTACCCGACTGGTATGTCTGGTCCTGTGAACAGATCAAATACATGTTCCCGAAAGCGCATGCGGCAGCATACGTTATGATGGCATACCGTATCGCATACTGTAAGATCAACTATCCACTGGCATATTATGGGGCGTATTTTGGAATCCGTGCAGATGCATTTTCTTACGAGATCATGTGCCAGGGGAAGGAAAAGCTTCAGTACTATATTGATGATTACAACCGCCGTTCTGCGACACTCAGTAAAAAAGAACAGGATACGATGAAGGATATGAAGATTGTGCAGGAGATGTATGCAAGAGGATTCGAATTTGAGCCGCTTGATATCTACAAAGCACAGGCGACAAAGTTCCTGATCGTAAACGGCAAGCTGATGCCGCCACTTTCGAGTATCGACGGTATGGGAGAAAAAGCTGCCGAGGCAGTTGCAGAAGCATCTAAAGACGGAACTTATCTGTCACTGGATGACTTCAGACAGAGAACAAAAGCAAGTAAGACCGTTATTGACACGATGGTAGAGCTTGGGATCCTTGCAGATCTTCCGGCATCGAACCAGCTGTCATTGTTTGATTTTTAGAGTGCCAGATAGCAAAAAAGCAGGAGAAAGATAACAGATGGGAAGAATGAAACAGTCACAGATCACATACTGGTGTCACGAGATCATCCGCTCGCAGGCAGAAGAAGGCGGATATTATATCGATGCGACTATGGGAAAGGGGAATGATACCCTGTTCCTGTGTGAGCTTGCCGGAGAAAAAGGAAAGGTACTTGCATTTGATATTCAACAGGAAGCTCTGGATGTGACGAAAGAATTACTGAAAACGCATGGAAAAGAAATGCAGGCAGAATTAATTCTGGATGGTCATGAACATATGGACCGGTATGCCGGAAAAGAGAGTGCAGACGTGATCTGCTTTAATTTCGGATATCTTCCGGGAGGCGATCATAATCTTGCAACCACATACAGGACCAGTATTGAGGCAATCGGAAAAGGCCTTGGCATATTGAAACACGGTGGTATGATGAGCCTGTGCATTTACAGCGGCGGAGATACCGGGTTTGAAGAGAAAGAAAAAATCCTGGAATATGTGAAAGCACTTCCGGGAAAAGAGTATACCGTGATCGTCAATGAATACTATAACCGGAAGAACTGTCCGCCGATGCCGGTATTTATCTTCAAGGAATAAGTCGGATGATGACAGGAATCGGAAAAGAATAAATCAGAAATGAGGGTATGCGGATGAGAAGAAAAGACAGAGAAGTAACAGAGATGGAAGAAATCCAACAGATTTTTGATGAATGCAAGGTGTGCAGAATCGGGATCATGGATGAGAACGGGCCGTATATTGTGCCGGTGAACTATGGATACGTAAGGGAAGAAGGAAAAGTGATCCTTTATATCCATGGTGCAAGAGAAGGAAAAAAGATCGATCTGATCAGAAAAAATGCAAATGTCGGAGTTGAAATTGATTACAGACATGAACTGGTGGAAGGAGATACCGCATGTCAGTACAGTTATTACTATGCAAGTATCATCGGAAAAGGAGCTGCAAGTATTATCGATAATCCAAGAGAAAAGCTAAAGGCCCTGAATGTTATCATGAAGCACCAGACCGGCAGAACATTTGATGAATTCCAGAAAAATCCAAATCTTGAAAAAGCGGTAGCAATCATTCGTATAGACCTGAATGAGTATAGCTGCAAGAAACATATATAAAAAACCATGTTTCTGCCAAATTAATGCTTTAACTCGCGAAAGTATTGTGTTATACTATTACAAGGTGGCGTAAATGGAATGCCGCTTACACGAAAGGATGGAAAAGAAGTATGTCAGAAAAAGTAATTATGCTTGGAAACGAGGCGATTGCCAGAGGTGCATATGAGGCCGGAGTAAAGGTTTCGGCAGCATATCCAGGTACGCCTAGTACAGAGATCAGTGAGAACCTGGTCAAATATAAAGACAGTTTATACTGCGAGTGGTCACCGAATGAAAAAGTTGCGACAGAAGTAGCGATCGGTGCATCTGTAGCGGGGGTACGTGCGATGTCCTGTATGAAGCACGTTGGATTTAATGTGGCAGCAGACCCTACATATACAGTTTCTTATATGGGTGTAAACGGAGGACTTGTCATTGTTGTTGCGGATGATCCGGGACTTTACAGTTCTCAGAATGAGCAGGATACAAGAATGGTAGCACGTGCGGCACAGCTCCCTGTTATCGAGCCTTCAGACAGTTCAGAAGCAAAAGAATTTATCAAAGTAGCATTTGATCTGAGTGAGAAATTTGACCGTCCGTTTGTTTACCGTACAACAACAAGACTGGCACATTCCCAGGGACTTGTAGAATTAAACGAACGCAAAGAAATAGAAGATAAACCATATGAGAAGAATATCCGCAAGAATGTTATGATGCCGGGAAATGCAAAACTCCGCCACGTAGAGATTGAAAAGCGCAATCTCGAACTTGCGGAAGCTGCTAATACACTTCCAATCAACAAAGTAGAGATGAATGACACAAAGATCGGTGTAATCACCAGCGGTATTCCATACCAGTATGTAAAGGAAGCACTTCCGGAAGCATCTGTATTAAAACTTGGTATGGTAAATCCGCTTCCAAGAAAGCTGATCGAAGAATTTGCTTCAAAAGTAGATACCTTATATGTTGTAGAAGAACTGGACCCGGTGATTGAGACACAGGTTAAATCCTGGGGCATCAAAGCAATCGGAAAAGAAATCTTCACGGTACAGGGGGAATACAGTGCCAATATGCTCCGTGAGGCAATTCTGAAAGAAGAACTTGATATCAGTAAGCCTGCGCAGGCACCGGGAAGACCACCAATCTTATGTCCGGGATGTCCACACAGAGGTGTGTACTATGTACTGAACAAGTTAAAGATTCATGCGGCAGGTGACATTGGCTGTTATACACTGGGCGCAGTAGCACCACTTAGTGTTGTGGATACAACCATCTGTATGGGAGCAAGTATTTCAAGCCTTCATGGTATGGAAAAGGCAAAAGGAAAAGAATATATTAAGAACTGGGTTGCTGTGATCGGCGATTCTACATTCTTACATACGGGTGTCAATTCTCTGATGAATATGATGTATAACAAAGCAACAGGAACCGTCATCATCTTGGATAACTCTACAACCGGTATGACCGGACATCAGGATCATGCGGCAACAGGAAAGACACTGCAGGGAGATCCGACATATGCAATTGATATTCCGGCATTATGTCGTGCAATAGGTGTTAAGAATGTGGTAGAAGTCAATGCAAGAGATATTCAGGCTGTGGAAAAGGCTGTAAAAGAAGAGATTGCCAAAGATGAAGTATCCGTGATCATTACGAAGACACCATGTGTACTTCTGGACAAATCAAAGAAACCGTTATATCAGACGCATACAGATAAATGTAAGAAGTGTGGTATGTGCATGAAACCTGGATGTCCTGCAATGACAAAAAATGCTGACGGAACAGTGTCCATCGATGATACGATGTGTACTGGATGCGGACTTTGTGCAAGCCTGTGTAAATTCGATGCGATTGAGTTAGTAAAGGAAGGTGACAGATAATGGCAACAAAGAATATTATGATCGTCGGAGTCGGCGGACAGGGAACACTGCTTACCAGCAGAATCTTAGGAGGACTTGCCATTACCGGCGGATATGACGTAAAACTTTCCGAAGTACATGGAATGGCTCAGCGTGGAGGAAGCGTTGTAACATTTGTAAGGTACGGAGAACAGGTGGCAGAACCAATCGTAGAAGAAGGGCAGGCAGATGTGATTATCGCATTTGAACGTCTGGAAGCACTGAGATATGCACATTTCCTGAAAAAAGACGGAGCATTGATCATCAATGACTGGAGAATTGATCCGATGCCGGTTGTGATCGGGGCAGCAGAATACCCGGAAGACATTATTGAAACACTGGGGAAAGATCACAAAGTATATACAGTAAATGCAACAGAAGAAGCAAAAAAAATCGGTAATTCCAGAGTATTCAATCTGATTGTGCTTGGAGTTGCAGCACAGCACATGGACTTTACAAAAGAACAATGGTATGAGGTGATTGAAAAGACAGTTCCTCCGAAAACTATTGAGATAAATAAAAAGGCATTTGATGTTGGTTATCATTTATAAGGAGGTACATAAGAGGTTATGGCAAAGGTAGCATTAAAGGACTGGAAAGAACAGATCAGAGATCCTAAGATTGAATGCATGAGCAGGGATGAGATGACTGCACTTCAGAGTGAACGTCTGGTAAAACAGGTTAAGAATGTATATGACCACGTAGAATTTTATCGCAGGAAAATGGATGATATAGGAATCGAACCGGGAGATATCAAGGGGATTGAAGATATCGGGAAACTTCCATTTACGACAAAAGAAGATTTAAGAGCGAATTATCCATTCGGACTTCTGGCTGTTCCACAGGAAAAGATCGTCAGAGTGCAGGGAACATCAGGAACAACCGGTAAGCTGACTCTTGCTTCTTATACACAGAAAGATGTAGATGTATGGGGAGAATGTGTGGCAAGAGGACTTACGATGGCAGGACTTACTGCAGAGGATCGTCTGCATATCTGCTATGGATATGGCTTGTTTACAGGAGGAATGGGACTGGATTTCGGAGCAAGAAAGCTTGGAGCAATGGCTATTCCGATGTCAGCAGGTAATACAAAAAGACAGTTGATGTGTATGGAAGATTTTGGTGCGACTGCATTTGCATGTACTCCATCTTATGCTTTATATCTGGCAGAAGCTGCCAACGAGGCAGGCATCGTAGATAAGCTTCGGTTAAAAGTAGGAATCAATGGCGCAGAGCCATGGACAGAAGAGATGCGTCTGAAGATTGAAGAACTGTTAAATGTTAACTGTTTTGATATCTATGGATTGTGTGAGATTACAGGTCCGGGTGTTGCACTGGAATGTATCCATCATAAAGGAATGCATATATATGAAGATTATTTCTATCCGGAAGTATTGAATCCGGCAGATCATACACCATGTGCAGACGGGGAGACAGGAGAACTTGTATTTACCACACTTGTAAAAGAAGGTATGCCGTTACTTCGTTACAGAACAAAGGATCTTACAAGTATTGATCATTCTACGTGTGAGTGTGGAAGAACGCTTCCTAGAATTTCCAAGTTCAAAGGCCGTACAGATGATATGAAGGTTATCCGCGGAGTCAACGTATTCCCGACACAGGTAGAGACAGCCTTGCTTTCTATCGGAGGCGGTGTTGCACCACATTATATGATGATCGTAGATCGTGAAAATAACCTGGATGTACTGACTGTAATGGTAGAAGTAGATGAAAAATATTTTTCAGATGAGATCCGTAAGCTAGATGAACTGAAGAACAAAGTGGCTGCAGTACTGAAACAGGCACTTGGTGTTGCAGTAAGAGTAAAACTTGTAGAGCCTAAGACAATCGAAAGAAGCGAAGGCAAGGCAAAACGTGTCATTGATAACAGAGGTTTATAAACAGGAGGGAATAACATGGGCGTAAGTAATACTGTACAACAGTTATCAGTTTTTTTGGAAAACAGAGAAGGACGTCTGGAAGAAGTATTGGATGTACTGGCAAAAAAAGGTGTGAATATTGTTGCACTGAGTCTTGCGGATACATCAGATTATGGAATGCTTCGTCTGATCGTCTCTGACCCGCACAAAGGACGTGCAGCATTAAAAGAAGCTGGAATTACAGCAATGCTGACAGATGTTGTAGCACTTCGTGTACCACATGCAACCGGTTCATTGAATAAAGCAATGCATCAGATTGTAGATGGAGAAGTGAATATTGAATATATGTATGCATTTGCAAATGGAGCAGATGCAGCAGCTGTATTAAAGAGTGATGATCCTGGAAGGGTGATCGATATTCTTAAAGGTAGTGGTTTCGACGTGTATAGCGCGGACGAGGCATATCGTGCTAATCAATAGAAGTGAAAGAGGAACAGTATGAGTGTAGACAAAAACAGCGTTTTAAAAAAGTTACGGGAATCGGATGCCATCTATGTATTGATGTCTGATTGTACAAGAATGCCTTTTGTGGTATGTGATCCGGAGACGTATGATGATGAAGTGTTTGTATTCTTTTCAGAAGAAGATGCAATGCGCGGAGGACAGGAATTCCTGAAGGCGAATAATCCGTTAAAAATTTTTAATATTGAAAAAAAATACCTGCTTCCTTTCTATAGCAGTTTATTCCCAATCGGGGTGAACTGTATGGTAATCGGTAAAGGAACAGAAGAAGAGATTGCGATTCAGTTAGGGGAACTGGTTAGAAGACCGGAACAGAAGCCGGGCGAAGAACCGATTGAGAATCCGGAACTTCAGATTACTGCAATGTATTTTATGCAGAAGGTAAGAAGCCAGAAAGAATTAAAACTCACGGATGAAACAAAGGAACTGCAGGAAGAACTGATGGCACATTATCAGAGGGGCAGATATATCACGGCAATCAGTGAAGATAAAAAAATGCCGATTTTGAATAAAGATGACGGACAGGTACTGATGCCGATCTTTACAGACGTCCAGGAATTCCTGAAATTCCAGAATGAGAACAGAGATATGAAGTATACAATGGGAGTTGTCGAAGCAGCCAGAATTCCGGAAGCAATGGGCCCGGAAGTTACGGGAGTTGTGGTTAATCCATTTGGAATTGATCTTCAGCTGAATGTTTCAAGACCACAGAAATAATACTGAATAATACAGAAGAACCGGTCATCTGTGTATCTTCAGATGACCGGTTTGGCAGATATGATAAAAGCCAGATAACTGCAGTTATCTGGCTTTTTCTCATAATCCTCTCTCGTTAAGTCATGTATTACTTTTAAATATTTAAATCCGAAATAGATATATTTTAATATATAAAAGGGACATTAAAAACTTAGATTGTTGCGATTAGAGTGGTGTTACGTTAACAGCCTGTGGGCCCTTAGCACCTTCTGTAACTTCGTATTCCACTTCCTGACCTTCTTCAAGTGTCTTGAATCCTTCCATATTCAGTCCTGAATAATGAACGAATACATCATGACCCTCAGCGTCAGAAATGAAACCGTAGCCTTTTTGGTTGTTAAACCATTTTACAGTACCTTTCATGATTATACCTCCATAAAAATTATTAAATCGTGCAATTTATAAAAGTATTCTATGAATTGCACTGTTGTCAGATTAGCATATATTGATAAAGACGTCAATGAATTTAAGGAATGTTTTTGTGTTTTTATACAAAAAAGTAATCTACTTGACGAATGAACGGCAAACGTGTAAAGTATTATTGTTCATACTAATAAAGGTTTAAAAGGGTTGGAAAACTATGATTACATTGACTGGGAAAAAAATATCAGAAGGAATTGCAATCGGAAAACTTTCCTTTTATAAGCGGGATACAAAAGAGATTCGCAGAATCTATGTAAAAGATGTAGAAAAAGAGGTTATGCGTTTTCAGAAAGCAAGGCAGAAAGCGTTGCAGGAACTGAGGGATCTGTATGATTCGGCTTCTAAGGAAGTAGGTGAAGCGAATGCAGCTATATTTGAGATGCAGCAGATGATCCTTGAAGATCAGGAAATCATCAGGCAGATTACAAATATTATCGTAGAGCATAAGTTGAATGCAGAGTATGCTGTAAAAAATGCGGTGGAAAATGTACTGGCAAGTGCGGCAAAAAGTAATAAAAGTTATGTACAGGGACACGAAGCAGATATTAAAGATGTGTCGACAAGGGTACTTCGGATTCTTGCAAGGGCATGGAAAGATAAGATGCTGACAGATGAACCGTTTATACTGGCAGCCGGTGAATTATATCCAAGTGAGGCAGTAAAGCTTGATAAGAGCAAGATTCTTGGGTTTGTTACCAGATACGGAACAATTAATTCTCATACGGCAGTGCTTGCAAGAACAAAAGGAATTCCATCTGTGATCGGACTGGGAGAGTCTTTAAAGAAAGAATACGAAGGCAAGACCATTATTATCGATGGTTTTGAGGGAAAAGTATATATCGAACCTGATTATACAACGATTTCAAAGATGAAACAGAGACAAAATGAGAATCATACGCAGGTACAGAGTCTGGAACGTCTGAAGGGAAAAGAAAATATTACGCAGAGCGGACAAAAAATTGATGTGTGCGCGAATATCGGAAGCAGAGAAGACATTGAAAGCGTTCTGCGCAGTGATGCGGGTGGAATCGGATTATTCAGAAGTGAATTTATTTATATGGAAAATGGTCCGAAACTTCCGACAGAAGAACAGCAGTTTCAGGTATATCGTCTGGCAGCAGAAGCGATGGGAATGAAAAAGGTTGTGATCCGTACAGCAGATCTGGGCGGTGAAAAGACAGCAGAGTGTCTGGATCTGGGAGAAGAGAATAATCCTGAGATAGGATACAGGGGAATCCGTGTGTCACTGGATAAAGACGAGATATTCAAGACGCAGTTACGTGCAATTTTACGTGCATCTGCTTATGGAAAGATGTCTATTATGTTCCCGATGGTTACAGATGTAAAAGAAGTACAGCAGGCAAAACTGCTTCTGGAAAAGATAAAAAAAGAGTTAAAAGATGAGAAGATTCCGTTTAATGAAGAAATACAGATCGGAGTTATGATTGAAACACCGGCAGCGGTTATGATAAGCGGTGAACTGGCACGGGAGGCTGATTTTTTCAGTATAGGAACGAATGATCTGACGCAGCTTACACTGGGAATGGACAGAACAAATTCTAAACTGGATCATTTTTATAATCCGCATCATCCGGCATTGCTTAAAATGATACGTATTATTGCGAATAATGTACATCTGGAGGGAAAAACAATCAGCATATGTGGTGATCTGGCAGCAGATCTGGACATGACAGAACAATTCCTGCAGATGGGAATCGATGAGTTATCCGTAGCACCAAATCAGGTACTTGCTTTAAGAAAAAAAATAAGAGAGATACAGTAATTTTGTTGTCGTTATCTTATTTTTTGAGAGTATAAGGAGGAAAAGAGAAACATGTTGGAAAAATTATTTAAGCTCCGTGAGAACGGAACCGATGCCAAAACAGAGGTTATGGCAGGTATCACTACGTTCATGACTATGGCGTACATACTTGCAGTCAATCCGAGTATCCTGTCTGCAACAGGGATGGATTCCGGTGCAATCTTTACATCGACAGCGCTGGCTGCAATGATCGGTACATTCTTGATGGCGTTCTTCGCCAATTACCCGTTCGCACTGGCACCTGGAATGGGACTGAATGCATACTTTGCCTATACTGTTGTTCTTGGAATGGGTTATAAGTGGGAAGTTGCATTAACGGCAGTATTTGTAGAAGGTATCGTTTTCATCGTACTTTCACTTACGAATATCCGTGAGGCAATCTTCAATGCAATTCCGAAGAATCTGAAGTCGGCAGTAAGTGTCGGTATCGGATTATTCATTGCATTTATCGGACTTCAGAATGCGAATATCGTAGTAGGAGGTTCTACACTTCTGCAGTTATTCTCCATTGATGGATATAACAGTGCCAAAGGTGTGGAAGCTTCTATGAGTAACGTAGGAATCACGGTCATTCTTGCACTGATCGGTGTGGGAATTACAGGAATTCTGGTAATAAAGAATGTAAAGGGAAATATCTTATGGGGAATCCTGATTACATGGATTCTTGGAATCATCTGTCAAATGGCGGGTATCTATGTAGCGAATCCAGAAATTGGATTCTACAGCCTGCTTCCGGATTTCAGCAAGGGATTCACAATTCCAAGCATCATGCCGGTATTTGGAAAGCTTGACTTCAGCGGAATATTCTCTTTGAACTTTATCGTTGTCATCTTTGCATTCTTATTTGTAGATATGTTTGATACGATCGGAACACTGATCGGTGTGTCTACAAAGGCAGGTATGTTAGATGAGGAGGGACGTCTTCCGAATATCAAAGGTGCGCTGATGGCAGATGCGGTTGCAACAACCGTTGGAGCAGTGCTTGGAACAACAACGACTACGACATTTGTAGAGAGTGCATCCGGTGTATCCGAAGGAGGAAGAACGGGACTGACTTCTGCAACGACAGCTATTTTATTCGGCCTGTCACTGTTCCTGTCACCAATCTTCCTTGCAATTCCTTCATTTGCAACAGCACCGGCCCTGATCGTGGTTGGATTCTACATGCTGACAAATGTGACACACATTGATTTTGATGATTTTTCAGAGGCATTGCCATGCTACATCTGTATTCTGGCTATGCCATTCTTCTACAGCATTTCAGAAGGTATCTCTATGGGAGTTATCTCTTATGTGATCCTGAATCTGATGACTGGAAAAGCAAAAGAAAAGAAGATCAGCGCATTAATGTATGTACTTACGGTATTATTCATATTGAAATATGTCTTTCTGTAAAATATAATAGAAAGAGGAGAACGAAAAGAGATCGGAGTTTCCGGTCTCTTTTCTGGCCTGTCAGGCATTTTACAGGGACTGCTGATGGGAAGATCCGAAAGGCTTATGAAGGAGAACTAAAGTATGAATTTACTTACGATGGAGCATATTACGAAGGCTTATACTGACCGTGTCCTTCTGAATGATGTTGCATTCAGCATCAATGAGAATGAAAAGATCGGTGTGATCGGAATTAACGGAATGGGAAAATCTACGCTTTTAAAAGTGGCAGCCGGGATAGAACCATACGATGAAGGTAAGATCAGTATAGGAAATCAGGTCAAGATCTGTTATCTGCCGCAGACACCGGAATTTGAAGAGGGAACAACGGTGTTGCGTGCGGCAATCGCAGACAATGTGAATGAGCTGAATCAGTGGACAATTGAAGCAGATGCCAGATCCATGCTGAACAAGCTTGGGTTCTATGACTATGACGAGAAAGTAGAGCATATGTCCGGCGGTCAGAAGAAGAGAATTGCACTGGTCAATGCATTGCTTACACCGGCAGATATCCTGGTACTGGATGAACCGACCAACCACCTGGATAATGCGATGTCTGAGTGGCTGGAGGAATATCTGATCGGATTTCGCGGGGCAATCCTGATGGTTACCCATGACCGTTATTTTCTGGATCGTGTGGCAACCAGGATCGTGGAAGTAGATCAGGGGAAATTATACAGCTACCCTGGGAATTATTCGGAGTTTGTCAAGTTAAAAGCAGAACGTCAGGATATGGCACTGGCGACAGAAAGAAAGAGAAAGAGTCTTCTGCGTACAGAACTCGAATGGCTTGGAAGAGGTGCAAGAGCCAGAAGTACGAAGCAGAAAGCACACATTGACCGCATCAAGGCAATGCAGGAGATCAAGGACATTCAGGAAGAAAAGAAAGTGGTACTGGATTCCGTAGCGTCCCGTATGGGAAATAAGACGATCGAGCTTCAGAACATCAGTAAATCTTATGGAGCAAGAAAGCTGATCGATGACTACAGTTACATTTTCCTAAAAAATGACAGAATCGGAATCATCGGACCGAATGGCTGTGGAAAGACGACACTTCTTAAGATTATTAATGGGATTGTAAAACCGGATAATGGCACGATCGAGATTGGGCAGACGATCCGGATCGGATATTTCTCTCAGGAGAATGAATATATGGATGCATCCATGAAAGTGATTGATTATGTCAAAGAAGTGGGAGAATATGTTACGACATCAGACGGAAAGATCACGGCATCCCAGATGCTGGAGCGCTTCTTATTTGACGGAGCCATGCAGTGGTCAAAGATTGAGAAGCTTTCCGGGGGAGAAAAGAGAAGACTGTACCTGATGCGTGTTTTGATGAGTGCACCGAATGTACTGATCCTGGATGAGCCGACCAACGATCTGGATATCCAGACGCTGACGATCCTGGAAGATTATCTGGATCACTTTGACGGAATTATCATCACGGTATCACATGACCGTTATTTCCTGGATCGTATTGTGAACCGTATCTTCTCATTTGAAGGAGACGGAAAAGTACGACAGTTCGAGGGTGGTTATTCGGATTATCTGATCCGCAAAGAACTGGAAGGTCTGGATACAGAGATGTCATTGAAAGGACATGCTGCCGGGACAGAGGAACAGCCGAAGAAGGCAGAAAGCTCTTCGAAAGACACCTGGAAACAGCGGGAACCAAAGCTGAAATTCACATTCAAAGAGCAGAGGGAGTTCGAGTCGATCGATGATGACATTGCAAAACTGGAAGAAAAGATTGAGACACTGGATGCACAGATTGCAGCCAATGCGACTAATTCGGTGAAATTGCGGGAACTTATGGAGAAAAAAGAAGAGACTGAGAATGCACTGGATGAGAAGATGGACCGATGGGTATATCTGAATGATTTAAATGAAAAGATTCAAGATGCAAAGCAACAGGGATAAACAAGGAGAAAAAGTATATGAACTGGACAAGAGAAAGACTGAAAACAAATGGTAAGATTGCATTTAAGAAGAATTACTGGGCATGTGTGGCTGTAGCAGTGATCATGGGAATCATCACGGGACTTAGCAGCATAAGCGGAGGAAGAACCGGAAGTGGTGCTTCACAGAACAGTCTGTATGGGAATGACGGGTTTTCATTCTCATATCATTACGGATGGGGATTCCCATTTGCAGGGCTGGCAATTGCAATGGCTGCGATTATATTAACGATTGTAATATGGGCACTGAAGATATTCGTGGGAAATCTTCTGGAAGTAGGTGGAAAACGTTTCTTTGTATTGAATAAGACAGAGAATCCAACGGTTGGAACGATGTTTGATGCATTCCGTTCCGGACATTATGTGAATATTGTACTGACCATGTTCTTAAGAGAACTTTTTACATCCTTATGGACATTACTGCTGGTGATTCCAGGAATCGTGAAGCATTATGAATACCTGATGATTCCTTACATTCTTGCAGAGAATCCGGGAATGGACAGAAAAGAAGCGTTCCAGATCAGTAAGCGTATGATGGACGGACAGAAGATGGAGACGTTTATTCTGGATCTGTCATTCCTTGGATGGGATATTCTTACGGTTATCACATGTGGAATGGTGGGGATTTTCTACGCTTCTCCATACAAGCAGGCAACTTTTGCAGAGTTATATGCATTTAATAAAGCAAAGGCATATGAGGAAGGATATATCAGATAATGGCGATCAACAAATCAATGAGGCGGGTATTAAAAGCGCTGTCCTTCGACGGCATTGAAGTGGAGGCTTCAAGACACCTGGCGAATTTAAAAGCAATTGATCCGATGAAGATATTTCATAAGACGATTGACTATAAGATTTATAACGGCAATCATCAGATCCCTGTAAGGATATTCCTTCCAGGGGAAAAGATGGAGGATGATCTGCCGGTATTTCTGTTCTTTCACGGGGGAGGATGGGTAACGGAAAGTATTGATAATTATGAAAGAATCTGTGCAAGACTGGCATCCGCGACAGAACATATTGTGGTGTCGGTAGAATACAGACTGGCGCCGGAACACCCATTTCCAACAGGTTTTATGGACTGTTATGCAGTGGCCAAAGCCATTTATACAAATCGGTTTATTTTAAATGTGAATCCTCAACGCATTACATTGATCGGTGACAGTGCTGGCGGAAATCTTGCGGCAGCAGTTTCACTGAAAGCAAGAGATGATGGGATTTTTAAGCCTCAAAGACAGATTTTGATCTATCCGGCAGTGAATAATGATTACAGTGAGAAT